>Ga0105046_10001617_pt1 | contig 34782 bp, 49 predicted proteins | sample MAT03_FD_78385 | JGI IMG/M metagenome (GOLD analysis project Ga0105046, IMG submission 78385) | Freshwater microbial communities from Lake Fryxell liftoff mats and glacier meltwater in Antarctica - MAT-03 (megahit assembly) | ecosystem: Environmental > Aquatic > Freshwater > Ice > Liftoff... | reverse complement strand
TGCCCGTTCACCACCCTGTATTGGGATTTTCTGATGCGCCATGAAGCGCTGCTTAGCAAGAACCCGCGGATGGCGCTGCAGGTAAAGAACGTGGCGCGCCTGACCAATGCGCAAAAGCAGACGGTAAAGCAACGCGCGGCGTCGATCCGCCGCGGCGAGGTCGGTGCCGCGGACCAGACCACGGACGAGGCCCGGGACGAGGCCAGGCAGCATGGCTGAGATTTTCGCGCCCTCGCTCGCCACGGCACGCGCCCGCATCGCCGCAGTGCGACCGGCCGCCTATGCGCGCACCCGCAATGCGCTCGACGGCGCCGTCAGCGGCCTGTCGCCATACATCACGCATGGCTTCGTCACGCTCGCCGAGGTACTGGCCGGCGTCGCCGCGCGCCACGCGCTGGAGGTGCAGCACAAGTTTGTCTACGAGCTCGGCTGGCGCGCCTACTTCCGCCATGTCTGGCAGCATCGCGGTGCCGACATCCTGCGCTCGTTGCACCAGGGCCCGCTGCCCGATGAGGCTTACTCCCGCGCGTTGCCGGCCGATATCCGCCAGGCTTGCACCGCGGTACCGGTGGTGGACCAGGCGGTGCGCGCGCTGTACGCCACCGGCACGCTGCACAACCACGCCCGCATGTGGCTGGCAAGCTACGTAGTGCACGTGCGCAAAGTGCATTGGCGCGTCGCCGCCGACTGGCTGTACGGCCACCTTCTCGACGGCGACCTCGCCAGTAACCACCTGAGTTGGCAGTGGGTGGCGGGCACGGCCAGCCGCAAACCCTATCTCTTCAATGCCGACAACGTGGCCCGCTACGCACCCGCGTCGTGGCACAGCCCGGGCAGCGTGATTGACGCGTCCTACGAGACGCTTGACCGCCTCGCCCGCCAGCCCGGGGGGCGGCCAGACCCGCGGCCAGAAAGCGAACGCAACGCCGGCCATGGCACTGCCCCAACGGCCGAGCCACTCATCAGTGCAGCGCCGCCGGACGCTCTCGGCCTGACGCCTCCCGACGCGGCTACCGTCAGCGGTCGCGACGTCTGGCTGGTGCACCCCTGGAGCCTGGGCGCCCTGCCGGCGGCGTTGCCGCCCGAGACGCTGGTAATCGGTATCTTCGTGGCCGACTTTCATCGCGCTTGGCCGTGGAGCGAAAGTCGCTGGCGATTTGTCGGCAAGCGCATGGCCGAATTGGCTCCCCTGCGCTGGCACGCTGACGCAGCCGCCATAGGCGCGGCGCTGATGGGCGCGCGCAGGGTTGGCAGCGTCGACGAACCACACCTCATGCCATGGCTGGCAGACTGGGCCGCATGTGAGGCGGCGTCGACCCTGTTTCCATTAATCGATCGGCGCTGCGATTCTTTCTCGCAATGGTGGGCCCGTGCTTCGCGCGACCTGGGTTCGGTGGCGCATCTGCTGACCGCTGGCAAGGTGGCTGCATGCTGATCGATCCCGTTAACCAAACGCCCCCTCTAACGGTGTGGTACGACGGTGCCTGCCCATTGTGCCGGCGCGAGATCGGCATCTATCGCGGCCTGCGGCCGAACACGCCGGTGTGCTTTGTGGATATCAGAGACGCGGCATTGCCGCTGCCGCCCGGCACCACGCGTGCGCAACTGCTGGGGCGCTTTCACGTGCGCAACAGCGATGGCCCACTGCACAGCGGCGCGCAGGCGTTCCTGGCGCTGTGGGCCGTGCTGCCGGGCTGGCGCTGGCTGGCCCTGGCCGGACGCCTGCCGGGCGCGCCCTGGGTGATGGAGCGCACCTACCGCGTATTCCTGCGTTTGCGGCCGACACTGCAGCGCTGGGCCGCGCGCCGGGAACGACCTGGCGGTGACCGCCCCGACCAACCACGCTGACGCGCCGGCTTCTTCACTTGACCGGATCGCGGCCCGGCAGCAAGACAGGAAGTCTGCACAGTCACTGACATGCGGAGCGCGCTTTACAGAGGCAAGCTCGACCGGCCATCGCAAGATGCACGCCGCAAGGATCACGGCGCAAGGTGCACGCCGGGGGGGCTCAGGGCATCGCGCCTACGTGCGTTGCACGCACAGACTTTTGCTTCACCCTGCTCTACTTCGGGTGATCCCTGTCCTTCATGCGGGTTTGCCATTCGGCCAATTGTTTCTCGGCCGCATCCTTGGTAACGCCATAGGCCTCCTGAATCTTGCCGGCGAGCATGTCACGCTTGCCGGCGATCACGTCGAGTTGGTCATCGGTGAGCTTGCCCCATTGCTGCTTGGCATTACCCTTGAATTGCTTCCAGTTTCCTTCGATTCGATCCCAGTTCATTTTCATTTCCTTCCTGTTGGGTAGTCGTTGCGGACGGCAGGCTTGCCGATCCAGCGTGCTGCGCGGCCCTCAAAGCTGCGCGGCCTGTTGCGAGCGCAGATTACTTGAGGCGCATGTCGTTCTTGACCGAAGTCACACCCTTGATGCCGCGCGTGAGCCGCAGCGCCTCGCTCATCGCAGCGGTGGTGCTGACGAAACCGCTCAATTGCACAGCCCCCTTGAAGGTCTCGACGTTGACCTCTCTGGCCTTGACACCCGGATCGTCCATCAGCGCGGCCTTGACCTTGGTGGTGATCCAGGCGTCGGATACATATTCGCCAGGCGTTTCCTGGTTGGCGGGAACGGTGGACCCACAGCCCGCCGCCATCGCAGCGGCGAAAAGCAGGGTTGCAAATCGATGATTCGAATTCATGGCAAAACCTCGGAAAATGGGTTGACCTGCAATGCACCTCGCCTTGTTTGGCGCGGCCTAGTGTGATTGTTCACCGAACTGCACGCCGATTCCGTACGCTTTCGCACATACGGAAGCGGGGCCGGATCATGGTTCGCACGCCGCGTCCACGTCGAAGGGCGCGGCGCGCCCACCGTTCAGCGCAATCCGCTGGCGGATCAAATCGCGGGTGTCGCGTGCCGCCTCTGCGTACGGACCTGCGGCCAGTGCGGCGGCTTCGATCAGCGCCAGTGCCTCTTCGTTGCGCCCCTGGTCCGACACGGTCTGGGCGAGATTGTTGCGCACCGCCGCCGATTCCGGGTGGCGCTGCGCTGCCTGGCGCAATACTGCTTCGGCCTGCTGCAATTTACCCATCGCGTGGTAGCCATTGGCCAAGCCGATGTGCGCGGTCAGATTGTCCGGCCAGCGCCCCAGAAATGTCGCAAAAGCGGTAGTCGCCGCCTGCGCCGTTGCTACCCGCCCCATGGCGACCACCGCAGCCAGATAGGTCGATTCGGTGGCGGTGACCGGAATCCGGTCCGGCGGCAGATTGACCATCGCCCAATAATTGCTGCCCTTCCAGGTGTATTCGAGCACCGACAGCGGCATCAGCAGGCGGCGCTTTTCGCCCGAGCGCAACACCATTTCACCTTTCGGGTAGTCGTAGCCGACCACCACCGCATAATGCCAGAGCGGCACCGGCCACACACCGTAATCCTGCAACACGATCACCGGCGTGCCGGCGGCCACCTCGCGCAGCAGATCGGCATAGCTTGGTGCAAGCTGGTAAGAAACCATGTCGTAGCGGCGCGGCGTGGCCAGCATCTCGATCTGCAGGCTGCCTTGGCGCGCCGGCAAATAAACCTGCGGCACCAGCAGTTCCGGCGTCACCTGGCGCTTGAAACCACCCAGCGTGGTCGCTAACGCTGCCGGACCGCATTGATAATCCTGTTGCGGGAAAAACGGCACATCGACCAGTTCGATGCGCTCCGGCAATCCGGGGGGCCAGGCATCGCCCAGAGCGCTGGTCTGCGGTGCCATCAGCGCGCAGCCGCCAAGACCGGCTGCTGCAACGAAAACGCCCGCCAGCAGGCGGGCGCCGTGAAGCACTGAACGCAGGCTTGTCATTTCCAGTTGAAATAAACCACCAGACCAATGATGATCAGCAAGGCCCAGCCCCAACCGCTTTCCAGCGCACCGGCCGGCATCGCGTTCACATTGCCGGCCAGGGTGCGCACTTCTTCACTGGTCATCGCCGCCACCCGTTCGCGCGCCAACCGAACGTCCACGCCAAGTGCCTGCAGTTGACCCGACACCTCCGCCCGTGTGAGCGCATTCAACACCACGCCTCGGTGTCCGTCGGCGCTACTCACAGCCAGCACCTGTTCGGCCCCCACCATGCCGGCATGTGCCCCGGGAAACTGAAACAGCATCAACGAGGCGATCAGAAAACGGCAAATCATCTTGATTCCTGGGAATTTCATGAGAGTCTCCGGTGAGAAAAGAAATGACAATCGATGTAAACCTCAAAACACTTCAACTGGCAAAAACCACCACCACCGGTCATTTATCCGCCATGAGGCACCTCCTTCACGGTACCCGACGCCGGACTTCGTGGGCTCTCAGGCACGCTTCTTCAACGCGTTCTTCAGATCACCAAATCCGGCCTGGGCCTTGCCCGCCGCCTTTTGCAGCTTGCCCTTCTGCTCCAGATTTAAGTCCCCTACTGCGCGCCCGGCCACTTCCTTGATTTTGCCGCCCGCTTCCTTGATACGCCCCTTGGCCTGATCCTTGTTCATGTGTTTCTCCCGGCAGGAATTAAAATAATCCGTGAAAGAACTAAACAGCTCGCAACGGCTAGCAAAACGCCTGATAAGTCCTGAATCGCCCGCTCTCGCTGCGCAACCTTGAATGAAATCAGGAAGACGCAAGAGCGTTCCGTGGTCAATGGCGACTGATTCGGTGCTTTCCCGGGTAGCGAGCCTGCGCTCAACACTGCGCGTGCTGCCCAGGGGGGTCTGTGCGGCAGCGCACCCACTCAACGCTGTATGTTTGAGGAGGCCGACCCGCCGCGTCGGTCAGGGCCTTTGGCAGCCGTGGATCGGGAATCAAACAGGCTTCATTCAGATGTACCGCTTTCTCGCCGTGCCGATCGCCGCCATCAGCGTGCGCGAGACCAAGCTGTAAGGGTAGTCCGCTGTGCTGCCGATCGCACACACGATATCGCTGCCCGTTGCGAGCTCGCACGGCCCGGCGCGCGCCAGACGCGATCCAGCGAATTCTGCAATTTGCCGAACACGTTGGTGGCGCCCAGCAGCAGAAAAACGGTACCGACCAGGGTCGCGGCGACTCCCTGTGCCTGCAGCTTGACGCTGTCAAGCAGGATCTACAAAGCCAACGCACCCTGCGGGCCGAAGCAAATCTGCCAATTGCTCGGCGATTTCGCCGTGCGCCGCATCCTGGCCGAATCCCAGGCCCGCGATCGACATCACCATCAAAAGCCCCGCGGCGATCAAGAACACCGTGTAATAGGACAACGCCGCATCCATAGTTTGCGCGTAGTCGTCGTTCCACGCATTGAAGGCCGTCTTCACCGGCAGCCAGGTTGGCCGGCATTCATTCCAATCTTCCGCCGCGCGTGCAAACATGTGTGCAAGCGGCGGCGCGCACTCCGCCGGCCTGTCTATCCCGGAACCGGACCGGCCCTGCGCAGCGCTTCCGGCCCGCGGTCGCCGCCCCTGCTAGCGCGCCGGTGCTGCCGGCGGAACGATGATTACAGTGTCGCCGCCGGTCTTGCCACGCTCTCCGGTGGCGCCGGTATCGCCGGTTGAGCCGGTGGCGCCCGTGCTGCCTGCGGCACCGGTTGCACCAGTGCCGCCGCTCGACCCGGTCGCGCCCGTTGCACCAGTGCCACCGCTCGACCCGGTCGCGCCCGTTGCACCAGCCGGTCCGGGAACCGGTGTCGGCACCGGCACGGTCACCACCGACGGCGTTGTAACCACGGTCGGGCGATCGCATGCACTCAATGCCAGAGACACCAGTACAGCGGACAACAATAACGACTTGTTCATGGGAATCCTTTTGGTGTTTTGTACCTGACCGTTCAAGCGGGACGCTTTCCCGTGTCAAGCTTTCACGATCTCACAATAGGCCTTACCGGCACGATCTTCTGTTCGCTGACCAACATAGGGCCGCCAATTACAGGCAGTGCAGGGCCTTCTTTCGCAGCGATGCCAAATCGCCTTGACCGGCAATGCCGGCGCCGCCAGCACACGCTGGCTTTGCCGACAATCATGGGGACACCGCCTGCCGGCGCACGGCGCGAGGTCGGCGGCCACTATGTCTTTGACGGATTGCCGCTGCGGCGCTGCGCATGATCCGGGCCGACGCGCACCGGCTTGCTTGCGCGGAACGTGCCGCAAGGCGCGCGCACCGCGTAGCAGTTGCGCGCAATCGCTGTCGGCGCCAAGGCCGGCAGCATTCAGCGGGATCAGCGCTGCCGGTCCGCCGCTTCGTGTGCTGCCGAACAGACCAACCCATGAGCCGATGCAACCATGCATTCGCGGCAAGGAATTTCACCGCAATTCATCACGGCACTACAAACGCGACGGCACTTTCCCGCAGCCGATGTGCGCAGACGCATGAGCTGCAATGCCGTTCAGCCATATCAAACAGAATAGACCATGAAAACCAAAAGCAGATTCACACGCGGCCTCGTGATGACCACCCTGGCCTTGGCATTAGTGCCCGGGCTACACGCGCAAACCAGCAAGGACGGCTACGTGCAGGACGCACGCGGCGTGATCGTGCGCAACTCGAACTTCGGCGATCCGCGTATCGGCAACCTGTGCTGGCGCACCGGATACTGGACGCCTCAAATGGCCAATTGCGAGTGCGACGAAGCCATCGTCGGCCGCAACATCTGCAATCCGCCGCCGGCGGCGATTCCGGTAGCGGCGGCACCACCACCGGCACCACCGGCGCCAACGCCAAAACCGCCGCCACCGGCACCCGCATCAACTGCTGTGGCCCAAAAAACCACCTTCTCGATGGATGCCTTCTTCGATTTCGACAAATCGGTGCTCAAGCCGGAAGCGCGCGCCAAGCTCGACGATCTGGCCAACTCCATCAAGGGCATCAACCTCGATCTGGTCATCGCCGTCGGTCACACCGACGCGATCGGCAGCAACGCATACAACCAGAAACTCTCGATCCGCCGTGCTGAAGCGGTCAAGGCCTACCTGGTGGGCAAGGGCATCGACGCTGGCCGTATCCAGGCCGGCGGCAAGGGTGAAACCTCACCCATCGCCGACAACCTGGCCAGCGAAGGTCGGGCGCGCAACCGGCGTGTCGAGATCGAAGTGGTAGGCACGCGCGCCAGATAAACACCGTTTCGTGGCGCAAGGCGGCATCTGTTCCGCCCGGCGCCTCTTTTCAACCCCGCTTGGTCACATATCCGAACCTGCGGCGCTTCATAGTTCACTACTCACAAGGAACAAGCCATGGAACCCGTCACTAGCAGCAGCAACACTTTTCCCACCACCAGCAGCGCTCCCACCACCAGCAGCAGCGGCGGCGGCAACGATGGCGCGGTCAATCGCGCAGCCGCCGGCCTGCACGGCGCAGTCAACCGTGCCGCCAGTGCCGCCGATGTCGCGGCCGGCAACGTGAAACCGGCGATTGATCGCGCTGCCCAACTCGCCCACCAGGCGGTCGACAAGGCCGCTGCGGTAGCCGCGCCCACCGCCGACTGGATGAGCCACCAGGGCGACTCGCTCAAAGCCACCCAGCAGAAGATCGCGGCCGACGCGGCCCACTATGTCGGCGCACATCCATGGAAGTCGCTCAGCTTCGCGCTGGCGGCGGGGTTTGTCATCAGTCGCTTCGTACGTTGAAGGCAACGCCCGCAAGTGCATGCACCCGCAACACCGCCAGCGCAACGCTGCTGTGTTGGCCTGCCCGCGCGGCTCGGCGGCCCCTTTGCGCGGGGCACTACAGCGTGCAGGCGATGAGCGCTTACCACCATCACCGGCGAGCCAGCACATTGATGCCCGCTTCGCTCAAGGATTTCATCATGAAAAGGATCAGCTTGTCCGCTTGCAAATTCTTCGTCGCGGCGCTCGGCACCATAATTGGCTGTAGCGGTCTGCAGGCGGCACCGGCAGGCGCCGCTGCCGAAGCCCAGGCGCGTTATCGGCAGGAAATGGCGGTATGCGAAAGCGGCCAGTCGAACCAGGACCGGGCGACCTGTCGCATCGAGGCGCGGCGCGCGCTGGCCGCTGCAAGAAGCGGTGCATTGAAAGATGCGCCGGGGCAATATCAAGGCAACGCTTCACAACGTTGCGCCGCTCTCAAGGGCGACGACCAGCGGGATTGCGAATCACGCATGCGCGGCATGGGCAGCGTTTCGGGCAGTGCCGCCGGCGGCGGAATAATGCGCGAAACCGTCACTACGACGGTTGTTCCGGCAAAGTAGTCAAAGCGCGGCGGCAAGCGCGGCGCCGCCAGACTTGGCGCCACGCGCGACGAGCCCGAGGTCGATTGCCCGGTTTCAGCCAGTGCCGAGCGACCTTTCCCAACAATCGACAGCCGCGCCAGAGGCGTGTTCTTGTCATGCATTGTGCAGTTCTCAATGATTTGGAAGCTTTGCCGCGCCACGCGATGCGCGGCACGCGTGGGCGCTTGCGGTCGCTGTCACGCTTGAGGCCTGCCTTTCGACATATTTTTATTGGCGGCACGCGCGGTATTGCGCGAGTGCCCCGCGCACAGCGCGCCGTCTGGCGGGCGGCTCCAAGATCCGCGCGCCGCGCATTGTGTGGCAGCGTACCGACGCCACGCCGGCGCAGAGCGATGATGCGCGCATCCGTCACACTAGGCGACCGCCATGCAAACCCGCAAGTCCATCCGCACGAGCTTGCTGTCATTGCTTATCGCCGCAGGCGCCATCGCGGCGCCGGTTTTTGCTCAGATCAATATCAACATCAGCGTCGGGCCGCCAGCCCCGCAATTTGAAGCCGTGCCGATGCTGGCGCCCGGCTACGCCTGGGCACCAGGATATTGGGCATGGGCGGGAGAACGCCATGTATGGGTGCGTGGCCGCGTGATTCTCGAGCGAGTGGGCTATCGCTGGGCGCCGGATCGCTGGGAGCAGCGCGAGCGGGTCTATTTCCGCAATCCCGGCCGCTGGGAGCTTGATCCCGGCTACCGCACTGTCAAATTGAAAAAAGAGAAAAAGGAGAAAAAAGACAAAAAGAACAAACACCATGCTGACGATCATTAAAGCAATCATGGGCCGAGCGGCCACTACGGCAACAAACATCACAGATACTGGCTTTAGTGAACCAGCCATAACCTGGCCCGCAAGTGCAGCCGCAATTCGGCGCCTTCTCTGGCGCAGCCTTCACACGGATAGATGAACGCCGATGCTCACGCGCACTTGACCCCGCTGCGCGCGACTTTCGATGTTTCCGAATGGCCGGCTGCCTTACAAGTACCAACAGATCATGGAGGTCATCGACAACAGTGAATTGATTGGCGAGATCAAGCTGCTGCTCGACCACGCGCTTGGGCGCTTGGGCATTGCATTTCTCGCCGCGCCACGCGCCTGCACGGTGGCGCCGCAATGCAGATTTGCGCAAGTCACACGGCATAGTCGCCAGCGATCGGCTGATCGACCCGCGCGCCACCGCGCGTGCGCATATAGATGCGCTGCGCGCTACAGTAATGCTGCTGCGGCGAGGCAAGCCGCGCCGCCGGCCGCGGTTCAACCTGGTACCAGCGTACCGTTTTCCACCTTGATCTTGTCGCCGATCTTCAAGGCCGGCTCGGCGGCGAACGTGACCGTCTGCATGCCACCGCCCTGCAGGCGTGCCGTCACCTCATAGTGACGCACCTTCCTGACCCGCTTTTCGATCTCGTTGCCGGCCACCGCACCACCGATCGCACCGGCAATTTGTGCCGCGGTGGTGCCGCGACCGGAGCCGATCTGGCTACCGATCACCACGCCGGCCAGGCCGCCGGCGATCTTGCCGAGATAGCTGCCGTCGCCATTGACTTCCACCACATTGATCGCCTCGACCACGCCGCAATTGGCGCACTGTTTAGGCGCCTGCTCGCGGCCTGCCGACGGCATGTTCTCAGGCGGGCCCAGGAGCGAGCTGCCAAGCACAGCGGTGCTTTCGCGCTCACCGACGCGCAGACTGGCCGTGGCGGCCGAAGCGGCCGACACCCGGTCACGACTCTTGATGGTGTAGATGCCCTCGTACTTGCCGGCGCTGACCTCGTTGAGCGCAATCTTGCCTTTCACACCATTGATCCTGACACCGGCCTTGGCACCCGCGCTTCCCGACAAGGTAAACACTAAGTCGGTACCGGTATCGAGGCTTTCGACCGGCCCCACCTCGAAGCGATCGATGCGCGGCAGCGCCGCCAAAGCGGCAGCATCGCTGGCGCGCCGCAGCTCCGCCGGCGACGCTACGCCTGCCAGCAGCGATTCGCCCAGAATCTCGGAGGCGATGCGATTGCCCACGCGCAGGTTGGCCGTCACCACCGTCAAAGTGCTGATGCGATCACGATTGCGGATCGTGTAGGCCCCTTCGTAGACGCCGGCTTCCACCTCTTCCAGAAAAAAGCGGTCGACCACACCTTCTATGCGCACGCTGGCGGTACCGCCGGCGCTACCGTAAAGGGTGAACAGCAGTTCATTGCCCGGGCCCAGCCTGGGGGCCGGTTCGACATCGAAACCGTCGATCCGCGGCGCCGCATTCTGTGCCGCTGAGGTGGCCGCCTGTGCGTGTGCGAGGCCGCCGCAAAATACCAGTGGCAACAGTGCCGGTAGAACCAGCGCAAATTTACACAGGGCTTTGCGCAGCATCACGATATCCTCGCAAGCTTGCGGCCCCGTTCTTCGCGCCCAGGCGCATCCCATTCGCGATGGCGCTCGTGAAACTCGCTCAACTGGCGCGTGGTTTGCTCCCGCAAGACGCCCCTTCGCACCTGGCGGTTGCCGACCAGCTGGGTTTGCCGGGCCGCATCGGCGCCCTCTGCGTCGTCCAGAAACTCGCTCCAGCGTTCTCCGAGTTTTCCAAAGACCTGCTTCCAGCTGCCTTCGATTTGGTCACGGTTCATGCCTGACTCCCTAGGTAGGTTCGGTGTTGCGCCCGGCGATAGCCGGACAACAAGCACACCATGACCACACTGTGAGGCCGCTGCCCTGGCCGTTCTGTGCGCTGGCCCACCTCCGGTCACACGCGCCAACACCCAGGCCGCAGTCGCGGGCGGCCCGGCGCAGCGCGCTGCCCGGCGGCGCAGGATTGAAAAAGCCGGGATCACTCCCGGCTTCGAATGGCACGACTCGCCTTTAGAAAGCGTAACGCAGGCTCAAGCTCAAATTGCTGCCACGCGAGTTGCCGCCGCCCTGATTGGAGAGCTTGCCGAAATCCTCATACTCAAGGCGCAGCCCGACCTGCTTGGTGAAGCTGTAACCCACGCCCACGCCGACAAGCAAGGCCTCGTAGTTGGTGGTGCCGGCAAAGCGGGAGCGATTCGAGGCAAGCCCCAGCTTGCCCAGAAGCGACCATTGCGCAGTGAGCGGCAAGGTGCCCACGCCGGCCAGAGTCCAGGATTCGATGTTGGCGTTGCGATAGCGACCAAGGTCGTTGTAAGCCAGCTCCGCGCCCCAATTCGGATTGAATTGATAACCGCCGTAGAGCTTGTATGAAGTCTCGTCGGTATCGGTTCGTGACGCGCCCACGCCGCCACCCAGGTACATCTGGGCTGCGGCAGGCGCGGCCGCACATGCGGCCGCCACGGCTGCTGCGATTAATATCTTTTTCACCGGGTACTCCAAAGGTTGTTGATCCAGAAAATTAGTGTGGCGCGTGAGGCCCGCGGCGTATGTGCGTCAGCGCACATGCGCTCGGATACGTTGCAGGCGCGCCACAAATGCCGCAAACGGCAAGCCTGCAAAGATCTCCGCAGCGCCGGCCGGCCCGGTCAATCAAACCGGGCCGCCACTGCGCGCAAGCGTGCTATTCCCAGTATGGCAAGCGGTCGTAGTAGCGATATACATCACGGTTCCATTTCTCGTCCGCCATCGACGGCCAATGGTCCTTGTCGAAGCCAGGCGCGTCTTCAAGACGTTCCTTGCTGACATCGAGCACGTAGTCACGCTTGGCGACGTTGTATTCGAGCGCGCTGAACGGGATCGCGAACAGCTTCTCGCCCATGCTCAAAAAGCCGCCAAACGAGACCACCGCGTAGGCCACTCGGCCACTGCACGGATCGATCACCACTTCCTTGATGTCACCCAGGTTGTCGCCCAGACGGTTGACCACATTGGTACCGATCACGCTCGATGCCTTGACGGGCGAGTTTGAAAATTTCTGCAGCTGACTCATTTTGTTTCTCCTGTTGCAGGATGGCCGGGCTACCACAATCGACAGCGCCCCACGGCGGGCCGGCACATAGCGCCGCAGCATGGCTGCGGATCGAATTGCAGCTGAGAGCCTAGGCATGGTGGCGTGCCGACACAGTGCGAAAGCGTACATGGGGCAACGGCGGCGCCAGCCGATATGTGCGATGGCGAACAGGCCGTGCCTATGTGGTTTGGCTAAATGGCCGAACTCGAAGGAACTCGCCCGTATATCTCGATTGCAGGCAGATACCGCGCCCCGCTCCTCCCGCCGCCACGCTTCACAGGCGAGCGTCACTAATTGAAAGCCTCACCATGATATTCGGCCACTCAGGTGGAATTCACGCACGCCCACCCTCTGCTAGGCGTACTGACCAAAGTTCTGCAAACGCAATCGCAACCGCAGCGAGCGCTGCGCCAACCCGGCAGTTGAACGACGATGTCGGCTACGAAATCGTCGCGGCGATCGCGCGTGCACGCTTGATAAACCCGGCGCTTGCGACGCTCCAAGCCCGCGGTACCAGGGCCGATTCGCTGTTTTCTCGATAGAAATCCACGGCAGCCTTGCATTGAGTACGCCCCAAGCGCGTTGTCAGCCGCAAGGCCGTTGACATTCGAAGAGGCAAGCCGGTTGCGCAAAGGAAACTCAGGTCCACATCGGCAACTTGCGCAACGCCTGCTTGGGATCGCTATGTTGCGACACCCGCCCTGTGTACGGTGGCGGACAGACAGTGGCACGGACCCGGCCTAAAAGTGCTGGGGTTGATGCACATCATTCTCAACCGGAGATTCCAATGTTCAAACGCCTGATCGTCTCGCTTCTGACCGCCATATTCCTTGCCAGCGGCTTCGGCCTCCTTGCCGGCTGCAACACCATCGAGGGCGCTGGCCGCGATATTGAACAGGGTGGCAGGGCAATCAAGGAAGAGGCAAAGGAGCAGAACCGGCGCTGAGCGCCACCACCTGCGGTACGTTGCCGCCAGCCTGCATGCGAGGCTGCACCCTTCAAATTCGCAGGAGAGACTCATGCTTAGAAGATCATTTTCGGCCGCCATGCTGGCGGTAAGCTCAGGCAGCATGATGGCGCCGGCTGAAGCGGTCATCATCATGCGCGAAGGACCGCCGACGGCGCGCGAAGAAATCATTCCCGCCGCCCGCGCGGGCCATGTCTGGAGCAATGGCCACTGGCAATGGCACAACAGCGGACATCGCTGGATCGCCGGGCGCTGGATACCCACACGCCCCGGCTACCTTTATAGCCAGCCGGAATGGATCGAGCGTGACGGCCGCTCCAGCCTGCAGCGCGGAACCTGGAGACGCGCCGACCGCGATGGCGACGATATGCCGAATCGTATGGACCGCGCACCGGACAACCCGCTCCGGTTCTGAGCAGGCAGGTCGGCGCTTGACGGGGTCCGCATCGACCCGGCGCCAGCGGCATCATGCCGCGTACAACGAGGCTCGGAAACCATCCTCGAGGTATTCACGCAATACCGCTACAGGCGGCGACAGCGCGCGGGCCGGCGCACCGCGCAAGCCCATGCCGTTTGCCAAAGCAACGCCGCCGCGGGCTTTATCGAGCGCATCAACCTGCGGTCAACGCGCAGCGATAGTTGGGCGCTCAGCGTCGAATGAACTCCAGCAGGTCGTGCGTCAGGCGCTTCTTGTCGGTGGCGAACAAGCCGTGCGGTGCGCCTTCGTATTCGATCAAGGTCGATTGTGCGATGGCCTTGGCCGCGGCGCGCCCGGCGGCATCGATCGGCACGGTCTTGTCGGCGGTGCCATGGATGATCAAGGTGGGCACATCGATGGCGCGCAGATCGGAACGAAAATCGGTGGTGGCAAACGCTTTGGCGCATTCCAGAATGGCCTTCAATCCAGCCTGCAGGGCCATGCCACGCGCCCATTCCAGCAATTGATCGCTGACCGGATGGGCCAGCATGCCGACACCGAAGAAATCCTTGAAAAAACCGGCGAAGAAGCGTGCGCGATCTTCCATGATGGCCTGCGCCATCTGATCGAACACCGCCGCTTGCGTGCCATGCGGATTGTCATCGGTCTTCAGCATATACGGCACCACTGAAGACACCAGCACCGCTTGCACCACCGATTTGCTGGCATGGCGCGCAAGGTAGCGCACCACTTCACCGCCGCCCATTGAAAAGCCGACCAGCACCGCATCGCGCGCACCGGTTTGTTCGATCACGCATGCCAGGTCGCCGGCCAATGAATCGTAATCGTAGCCGCTCCACGGCTGCGATGAGCGGCCGAAGCCGCGGCGGTCATAACTGATGGCGCGATAGCCGGCGTCGGCCAAAGCCAGCGCCTGGTCGTCCCAACTGGCAGACGACAGCGGCCAGCCGGACAACAGGATGACTGGGCGGCCACTGCCCCAGTCCTTGACGAACAGTTCAGTCTTGTCGCTGGTGGTGACGATCGGCATAGCGTTATGAATCCCTGGTTAGCTCGATGGGAAAGCAATGTACGTCGACGCTGTCGGCTTGTATGTTCGCTGACCAACAAACGCCACCGCCGCCAACCATTGATGGCCCTGAGTAAATGGCCCGGACTACGGCAACATTCCGCACGCGCTTCGCGCGGATTGATGGCGCGGATTGCAAAACATTGTCACAAAGCCAAAAAGCGCGGTTAATCAACCCGGTAGCGTGTGGCAGCGCACAGAGCCGACCAGTGTGCTTTGTGATCCTGCCTGTGCGCCCCGTCCATGCACAATAGATCGAGAAAACGGCCGCGACAAGTGATATCGGCCGCACGCGAAATGCTATTTGCATCTGACGCGCGGTTGATGCTGACGAAACCCTTTGCAATACCTGTCAAGCAGCTTCTCGAAACTACTTAAGGAAGAATAAACATCATGAACAGATACCGGAAAACAGTAATGGCCGCAGCACTCGCCATGGCCGGATTCGGCATTGCGGCTTCCAGCCCCGCAAGCGCAGGATTCCTCACGATCAGGGTCACGGATTCAAACGCCAACACCAGCTACACTTGTGTCGACCAGGCCGCCTGCGATTCCAACGCCGCCTTGAACTCGGTAACCATCTCGTCCACGGCGGCGAATGCGGCCCTCGGCGTCACCAGCATCTTCGACATCAACAGCCTGGGGGCGTCGAGCAATTTCGGCGGTGGCGATCCGCTGTCGGCGATTATCACCGCGACGGGCGGCATCATTGCCAACTCGCGGGCGCCGGGCCTCACACCCCTGATCATCGAAATCAGTCAAACCGGCTGGAACAAGCCGGTAGATCTGCTACGCAACTTGTTCCAGGGGCCGACCGCGGGCTTCACCAACGCCGGGTTGGGCGACTTCATGCTGTACCACGCGTTGAGCGATCAATCCGACGCCCTGTTCGCGGGCAATCCGGCGTTCGATCCGCCCAATATCAACTCGGCCAACTTGCCGGCGGGTGCGGCCGACGATTTCGTTACGCCCGAGGTGCGCTTTCTGGCAAGCGACGGTGCGGTAGCGATCGATCTGGACTGCGGCCCGCAGGGAGGCCAATTGCAAAATTGCAGCGGCCAATCGACGCTGGCCGGATTCAACCAAGCCAACACTTACTCCCTGACACAGCGCATCGTATATCAGGTCGCGGATAGCCCGGTGGCCAATGCATTCAACCGGGTTGACTTCACAAGCGCCATGTCGCAGTTCTCGACCCCAGGTCAAGTGCCCGAACCCGGCACCATACCGTTGCTGGGTCTGGGCCTGATGGGCATGGTCGCACTTTCGCGCCGCAAGAAAGCGCCGGCGGATCAAATGGTGAAATCCTAAGCAGCACGAAGGTTCGCTTCGACGGGCACAGCCCTGCCCAGGCAGGGCTGTGCCCGTCGCCGGAGCCAGGTTTTTTTTGCACCACGCTGCGCTTTACTTTTTGCGCACCCATCACAAAGTGAATTCCCAAGGATGGCCGCGCTTGGATTAATCCGAAGGGTATCGCCATGAAAACCCCTTTCGCTGCAACAGCGCCGCTGCCAGCATCGCTCGCACCGCGCTGCCCGCATCGCTCGCACCGCGCTGCCCGCTGTGTAACCGCAAGCTGGTGCGCACCCGGCGCCGACTCTCCGACCGCATCGTCAGCCTCATAACGCCGGTGCAACGCTACTACTGAATCGAATTTTGTTGCGACTGGCAAGGCCGTGTGCGCGTGCCAGCCACCCAATCGGCGACGCCATTTGGCGGCGCTCCCGCAGGCCACGCCAGCCCGTTCCTTTAACGCCGCAGCAGGCTGGAGCATGAGCCGCCCTGCACCGGTGGCGCCGACAGCACGCCAAGACGGCCGCAAGCGGCAGCTATCCGGTAACTCCCTGCATGCGCGCGCCCGATTTGTCGAGGGCGTTCATTTCTGTGCGACGCGACGCTCACCCGCAGGCCACGCTTCCCTCGCAAACTCAAAGCGCTACCGCGCGGGGTTGCCGTCGATCACCATCACGCGTTCGCCAATACGCCACGCGAGCGGGTCGCTGTTGCTGATGCGGTGTTCTGCCCCATTTTCCAGCTTGACAATGAAGGTGTAGCGCGCGGGCGCCATCAGCGTCCATAGACTGCCGAAGTCGGCGGGCGTGGCGGCGCCGTTGGGTGCGTCGTCAGAGGCGCCTTCGCGCATCGAAACAATCAGGCCGCAACCGTCGCAGGCTCGTTTCACAGAGGGCACACTGTTGCCAGGCAACAACTGATCCGGCCAGGCCTCATCGCGCAGCTCTTCACCCGATTCGCGCCCGCCCATGCCCACCCACGCAATCGATCCCTCCCCCGCAGCCGGCACGGCAACGGAGGCGCCATCGTTCTCATAAGTGATGCATGCGCACACCAGGAGGAGCGCAGCGGCAGCGACGGCAGGCGCCTTGGGCCAGGACGACGCATGCGCCAACGAGGTGTAGGCATCGCTCATACTTTGCGCTGAACAAGCGGGCCGCTCTGTAGCAAAGTTGTCACATGTCGGCGCGATACTGCTGCGAACCGAAAGCACTGATTGCGCGCTACCGTAGCGCGCACCATGCACTGAATCGCAAGGCCGGCGTTTTGGCTGAAGCAGGCAGGCGGTGCGCCTATTTCTTGTCTTTGCCGACCTGATTGCCGATCACCCCGCCGACTGCGGCGCCACCGACAGTGCCGATTGCACTGCCGCCGGTCAGGACCGCGCCGGCAACCGCACCGACGCCTGCACCGACCGCAGTGCTCTGGTCGCGCGAGGACATGGTGCCGCAGCCACCCAGGCCCAGCACGGCCGCCAACGTTACCGCACCAACGGCGGAGCTTTTCATCGTTTTCATTGCAATACCCCTTTTGCGTACTTCACTTCGAACAACACTGCGCAAGCGCCGATTTCACTTGCCTTGGCGCGCTGCCGTGGTTTGGGACGCCTTGCTGGCATCGCTGGTCTTGCGGCCTGCCTTGGCCTCATCCTTGGCAGCCACCTCGGCCGCCTTTGCCTGTTTGACGCAGACATCCTTGTCGTTGCCGGCCTTGTCATCGCATTTCTCGCGCGCCACCGCATAAGTCGCCTTGGCCGTGGCCATGCCTACGTTATAGGTGGCTTTCACGCTCGGCTTGTATCCGGCTTCGAGTTCGGCGCGCGCCACTTTTTCGTGGCCTTTGGCCTCTGCAACGCAGACATCCTTGGCGTTGGCCGCCATTGGATCGCAGGCTGCGCGCTCGGCCTTGTACTTGCCGCTGATGTCGGTCTTGGCGGCCTTGTACTGTTCTTTAGACATGTCGGCGGCGCTTGCGGCACCACAGAAGGCGAGCGTAAGCGCAACGCTCAAGGCAGACAGTTTCAGATTGTTCATTTGGTTTTCCTGACGTTTGGGCTATTGAGGTAAATAAAGGGCCTGGCGGCCGCAGTTGCGCTTCGCTTTCGATCATCCGGCCGCTTGAGCGCGCCGGTGGCCGATGCCTGGGGCCACGAAGCCGCATCGGTGCCGCAAGTGTCGTGCGCTGGCACCTGCGGCTCTGTGCGTTGGCGTACGACGGGTGAAGTATTTTTCAATCAATGCGGGGATCGCAAGCGGATTTGGCGCGAGCGGTGAAGGAATACTCAAGCTTTCAACCATTGCCATCGCCATTGTCAAAGCGGCCCATCGAGCGCATCTCGGCGCGCGCGCCAGCCAAGCCATTCCATAGCAGACCAAGCACACCGAAAACCAGCGCGGCGGCAAGTAGCGAGACCATCCATTCGATCAAATCCATGAAGATTCGCCTGGAGCGAGCCCGGCAAGGCGGCTGCAACAGCCACGATGCCGACGACGCATCCGCCTTTCGCGAGCGCCGCTCACGGCGTCGTTTCGGTAAACGGGCCTGGCGGGCGCTGCTTGCGCGTGTCGCCCTCGGGCGCTGGCGGTATCGCCGCATCGGGTGTTTGCGGCGGCATATTGCCCACCATGCCCGGCGGTGGCGCGCCTTCAGCGGTGAAATCGGTTTTCTCCTGCTTGAGGTCGCGCGCCTTGGGTGCCGGCGTCGTCACCTGGCTCGGCAGCGCGCTGGTCATCGCGCCACCCTCTTGTCACTGCGTGAGATCGTAGGCGAGCGGACTTCGACTTGATTTATCAGCGCCGCTTCGCCAGCCGCGCCGCTACGGGAGGAGTAGAAGAATTCCCCCTCGCTCTGCGCGGGCACGCTCAGTGCGATGCAGATCGCGCCGGCCGCCCGGCCCTTTGCCGCGTCGGTCGCGCCGCTGGCACACAGGATGCCGAATCGATCGAACAGCGCTTCAATGGCGCGATGGTCGGCGCTCAACGGTCCGACTGCATCGCCTTTGCTTGGTGTGCCGGGCATGACGCTTCGTAGCGAGGGCCTGGGCGCCTGCGGTATGCATGGGGTTGGAATTGCTGCTGTCATGATTTGCGCCACCGCCTTTATCGACTAAGCCTTCAGCCGGTTATAGGTGCGGCCTGCTTCGGCTCCGCGGTCGGTATCGACAAGGCCTTGCATCAAGTCGCGATAAGCCTGCTGTATCGGCGCCGCCGGCGTTACGCGCGGCGCTTCAGGCGGCGCATCGCGTTGCTGCAGCAATGCGGGTTCTTGCGGGACGGCAGCACCCTCCGGCCGCGCCGGCGTGGCGCCGGCTCCCATGGCCTCAGCTACGCACACCCGCCTTGAGTGCGTGCCGACCTTTCCACGGGCCTTCGATGCAATAGTCATGCTTAATTCGCTCCTTTATACGCACCTGACGTCGGGGAAAGCACCGTATTTCCAATCTATGTGCCACCTGCGTTGCGTAGGCATGGCAGCGAAAATCGAAGCCCCGTGGGTCATGGTGCTAACGCTGTCGATGACCGCACATTAACCCCTTGCAAAAGCGCCGGTCTGTACGCCAGAGCGCATTGCGAAAGCATTGATCAAGTCCATTGAGAGTGAAATTCCCGTGCGCACCATGTGGAATCGAAAAGATTTATTGGTCGACAGACCCTACTCCAGCCTGCACCAGCGCTGAAGCGGCGCGCCTGGCCGGGCAGGCGCTGCCGCTGTGACCTAAAAGCGATCGAGCGCGGCCTTGCCGGCCGCGCTTGCCACTGCGCTCACCAGGCTGCCCCAGGCCATGTCGATCAGCGACAGGCCAAGCGGCCAGGCCCTGAGCGTGGCCAGGTTGGTCAGGTCGTAGGTGGCATAGGCAAAAAATCCGAACAGCGCACCGGTGGCAAGCGTTTTGCCCCAGCCACCAGCCGCGCTGGGCAGCACCGCGAACAGCAACAGACCGAGCGGAAAAACCAGATAGAACAACAGCGCTGCGACGAGGTTCGGCTGCGCCGCCATCAAGTGACCAATGCCGGCCTGGTACAGCGGCTTGGCGATCACGCCGAGCCACAAGAGGTCGATGGCCAGCATGGTGATCATGGTGGCCGCATAGGCTGAAAGGTATTTGGTCATCGCCGGCAATTTTCGGTTGGGTATGCGTTGCCACGGGGAAACGCTGCCGCCCGGGGTTCCTCGCGCAGGCGCGGATTACGCCTCACGGAAAGGCAAGCTGCCGGCAAGGCGCCCACAGGGCGGCCCCGCGCCTGCCCTTTCGCATCAAGGAAACCGCTCGGCAAATCCGCCGGCGCGGCGCCTGCGGATTTGCCGTCTTTGCAGGCTGCGGTCAAATGCGCCCCATCACCAGCAGCACCACTACGATCACCAGTACCAGCCCCAAGCCGCCACTGGGACCATAGCCCCAGCTGCGACTGTGGGACCAGGTCGGAAGCACGCCCAATAACAGCAGCACCAAAACGATCAGCAGAATCATTCCCAAGCTCATTTTGTTCTCCTTGAATCATGCACGCACCCGATATGCGCTTGGGGCAATGATCGATCCGAAGCACCCGGCGCGTCAGTGCGCTATCGCACAATGCGCCCGGCTGATCGTAGGCGACGCAGTGCTGCAACGGTGACGCAATATGCGCAAGGCCGGATGGGCCGCGCCGGCCGCCCTCAAGCGCTATGCGGCCCCAGCATCAAGCGTGGATCGACCCAGGCGTCGAACTGCTCGGCGCTGACTGTGCCCATGCTCAAGGCCGCCTCGCGCAGGCTGCCGCCGTGCTCGTGAGCCTGTTTGGCGATCTGCGCGGCGCGCTCGTAACCGATGTGCGGCGTCAGCGCCGTCACCAGCATCAGCGAGCCCTTGAGCAATTGCGCCACCCGCTCATGGTTGACACGGATGCCGGCCACGCAATGGCGGGTAAAGCTTCGCATCGCGTCGGCCAGGAGCGTCACGCTGTCGAGTGTATCGAACGCGATCAGCGGCTGATAGGCGTTGAGTTCGAACTGGCCCTGGCTGGCGGCGAAGCCGATGGCACAGTCGTGGCCCATTACCTGGGCGCACACCATGGCCAGGGCCTCGATCTGGGTCGGGTTGACCTTGCCGGGCATGATCGAACTGCCGGGTTCGTTTTCCGGCAACTGCAATTCGCCAAAGCCGGCGCGCGGTCCGCTGCCCATCAGGCGGATGTCGTTGCCGATCTTGGTCAGTGCGATGGCCAGCATTTTCAGGCTCGCATGAAACGCCACCAGCGCTTCATGGCCGGCCTGCGCTGCGAACAGGTTGTCCGCCTGCTTGAGCGGCAGGTCGAGCTGAAGGGCCAACAGGGCCGCCACCCGCGGGCCGAACTGCGCATGCGTGTTCAATCCGGTGCCGACCGCGGTGCCGCCGATGGCCAGTCGGTGCACCGCGCCCAAGGCATGCTGTGTGCTGGCCTCACACAGAGCCAGCTGCGCGGCATAGCCGCCGAATTCCTGACCCAGAGTAAGCGGCGTGGCATCCTGCAGGTGCGTGCGACCGATCTTCACAACTTCGCTGAAGGCCAAAGCCTTGGCGCCGAGCGCCTGCCTGAGCCCACTCAAGGCCGGCAACAGGGCGTGGCGCGCGCGTAGCGCCACCGCGATATGGATCGCGCTGGGAAACACGTCGTTGCTTGACTGGCCCAGGTTGACTTCGTCATTGGCATGAATGCGCGCGCCGGCGCCCTTGAGGGAGCACTGACCATCCCGGCCGGGAACAGGCGTGACTTTTGCATCGTTTTGATTTGATTTAATGAGTCCGTTGGATAGTCCGTAATACAGGGACTTATCCGGGGTTTTCCCAAGCATCGCCGAGGCCAGGTTGGCGATGACTTCATTTACATTCATGTGGCTCTGTGTGCCCGAGCCGGTTTGCCACACCGACAGCGGAAATTCCCGGTCGAAGCCGCCCACCGCCACTTGCCACGCGGAAAAGACGATCGCCCTGGCACGCTGCGCATCGAGCAGCAACAGATCGCGGTTAACGCAGGCCGCCGCCCACTTGATCCAGGCCAATGCGTGCACCACGGCTACTGGCATGGGCTGGCAGCCAATGGCGAAAAATCGCAGGCTGCGCGCGGTTTGCGCGCCCCACAGCGCGTCCGCAGGTATTTCGATGTCGCCGAAACTGTCGCTTTCAACGCGCGTAGCGGCGCGGCGAGGGCGCACCGGCTTACGCGCAGCCACTTCAGACCCGCGCTGCTGCCGGGACCGCCTTCGACAAATGCGTGAGGTTGTCGTGCTCACCCATGGCCAGCGGTTTTCCTGCCACCACCGATGCGGCCATCGCGAACATGCGCACCATGCCGCTATGCGGCGCGTCCCAGTATTCGGCCTCTTCCGGAATGAACTTCAAGAGTCCCAGATGCTCGGAATCCGGACCTTCGGGAAACCACGGCCGCGCCAGCGCCGTCCACAGGCGCTCGATACGTGCGCGCTCGGTGTTGATCTCGCCATGGCCCGATATCGAAACATAGCTTGCGTGCCCGCTGTCGGAAAAACTCAAGTTGAGGTTGCGCAGGTCCTGCACCTTGGCCGAACGCAGGTCGGTGAAGAACCAAAGAGCGCCGTCGCTATCCATTTCAAGTGGCGCCATCGGCCGACTGGCCAGTGCGCCGGCGGCGTTGAAGGTGGTCAGCATCGCCACCGACATGTCTTCGATCAGATTGCACAACTTGGTAAGCTCAGGGCTTGCCTGGACTTGGATTTTCATCAATGACTCCAATCAATTAGGGTGGATCGGGATCACAGCCAGTAATCGGCACCTGTTACTGGCGAACATACGGCCGCCACCTGCCCTCAGGCTGAGCCAGGCGGTCGGCAACCACCGCAAGCAGTGCAGGATTCCAGCCCATGCCGGTGTGGCTGCCGTCAATCTCCACATCCTCCACCTGAGGCGCGGGGGCCTCATGCAGGCAGGTTTGCCAGGCGACGATGCCGTCGGCACGGCTGTAGATCGAAGTGGTCGGCAATGGCGGCGACGTGCGCAGGCGCCTGCTCAGCTCGGGATTGAACTGTAAACCGGTGCCGCTCAACAAGCGATAAACCCAGCCCACATGGGTGTGATCGGCCATGGCGTTGAAGGGTGTGCCGAAGGTGATCACCTGCCGCACCCGTTGCGGACGAAGCTTCGCCAGTTCACGCGCGTACAGGCCGCCCAGGCTCCAGCCGATCAGGGTGGCGCTTTGCTTGAACGTTGCCAAAAGCCCGTCGACATGGGCGCCGAGCGCTTCAAGCCATGTGTCGAAATCGCCCTGTGGCCCGGTGTTGTAGCCGCGGCCCCAGTCGACGGCGCTGTAGCCCAGCAGGCGGCAACGCTCGCACAAGGGCGCCAGCGCGCGGCCGCTGGTGCCGAGGCCCGGAAACAGGATCACCGGATGGCCATCGCCGGGCGCCAGCCTGACCGCTGGTGCCACCTTGTGTGCCACATACTCGCGCGCCGCGCGCCAGGGCTCGCTGCACAGAAGCGCCAGGCGCGGACGCTTGATCGGGGCATAAGCAACGGTATCGACCATGCGTTAGCGATCGCGCGTTGGCGCCATGAGGCGCAGGCCCGCGATAGAGCAGCGCCACGCCGTGAAGCGGCCGGCCGCGCGCGGCAACAGGAGTATCAATGCCAGGGAGGCCAGTGCCGCAACGCCCGCAAGCACCGCGCCACCTGCCGGCACGGCTGCAGGAACTTGCGAATCCGGCGGCGAGGTTACGCTCGTGGCTTCGGCCTTTTCAGGCAAAGGCGAGGTCGGTAGGTTGAAATCGGTCATGGTGGGTCTGCTGGCTTGCGTGAGGGCGCATAGTGCACCGGGCAGCAGCAGCTTGACTGTGTGGCAACGCACGCAGGCGCCACGCTTGCTTCGTCAACCCGTGGTTGCGCAACGGATGTGCGCTGCCAATATTGTTGATGGACATCCTTGCCCTGCGCCCAGGCGGAGTTCGCAACAGCGCCGGGGCATTGCGGATTTCACCGTCTGCGCCTGGAACCACCGGTGTCAGTGCGCCAACCCGCGCGCAGCCGCTAGATCCGCGCGCAAAGTGCGGCAGCGCGGGTGAGACGCGTGGGGCGGTTGCGGATCGGCACCAAGTGCGGCGAACCGGCACAGCGCGCCGCGATCCGGAATGCCGATATGGCGCCGCCTTTGCGACGGAATGCGGATCAATCCACGCTGTTCGAGCTGGCTCAGTGCACGGCTTACCGTTTCGACCGTCAGGCCCAGATAATTGCCAATTTCGGCGCGCGTCATGCAGAGCTCAATCGCCTCGGTATCCGGCGCGTGCTCGCGCTGCGCTGTGGGCCAACCAAACAGAAAATCAGCCACCCGCTGTACCGCCGGCAGTGTGCCGAGAGCGTTGCGCCAGGTGCGATTGCGCCTGAGCTGCTCACCCATCGCTGTGGCGACCAGGTGTGCAAACGCGGGTACGCTTGCCTCCAGTTTGAGCAGGGTCGCGTAGTTCACACTCCAGATTTCGCAGTCGAGCATCGCGCATGCGTCACTGGCACAGCGCTCGTCGGCGATGCCATCCAGGCCGATCCAGTCACCCCTGAAGTGGAGCGCGACGATTTGCTGCCGCCCGTCGCCGCCGAAAGTCACGCTCTTGCAGGCGCCGCCACTGACCAAGTGCAGGCGCAAAAAAGGGTCACCAGCGCGCTGGATCGGAGTGCCGGCACCAATCGAGCGGCGGGCCAGTGGCGCATGCAGCGCAATCAATGCCAACGACTTGCGCCAGTGTGGCTGCGGTGGCTGCGGTGGCTGCAATAGCGGCGTCGCGCCAGTGCACTCACGCGGGCGCGCCGGGCCGTCCGCGTTGTGGGCAGCATGATGCGCGGCCCTCAACATCTGGATCATCTGAATTGCCATGACCTGCTTCTAAATCCCGCCTTGGCAACGGTCTGTTCGTTAACGCACATAGCATTTGCGGCGCGCGCGTGAGCGCTCCAGCGCCGCAATGCTTTTGCGCAATCCAACTCGAATGTTGATAGACGGCCGTCTATGTTTGCTGCCCTCCAGCCGGTATGGCCATCAATGATCGAACTCGCCACGGCGTCGCGCAGCGTCAATTCACGCTTCAGCCAACACCTGTACCGCCGGGTTCATGCGCGGCATTTTCACGTCGCCGAAAATGGTGGCAAACGCTGTGTCCGCAGCGTCCTTGCCGGTGGCTATGCGTACCAGATCGGTGACCGGCGCCAGCAAGGTTGCATCGAAGAGGATCCAGCGGCCGCCAAGGAAAGCCTCGAAAACGGCATGGAAATCCGCTGGCGGCTCCACCGTCCAGGTGTACCCGGTGACAAAACGGGCCGGAATATTGAGGGCCCGGCAAAACGTGATGCCCAAATGCGCGAAATCGCGGCACACGCCGGCACGATTCACCAGCACTTCACGGGTGGATGTGGTCGAACCCGATGTGCCGACCAAATAGACGATGTTGTCACGGATCCAGATGCAGATCGCCTCTACCCGCCTGAATCCTTTCGGCAGTTGGCCGAAGGTGCGTGCCGCCACCTGCAATACCGCATCCGACTCGCAGTAACGGCTCGACCAGATATAAGGAATCACCTCGACCGGCAGGGCCGAGATCGGCATTTCCTCCTCGAATCCGGTCGGGATCGGGTAGTCGACCTGCACGATGGCGTCGTAGCGCACCTCGAAGCCACCCGGCCCGCTGCGCGTCTTGGCCAGCCGGTTAAGCCCGGTCGGATGCAAGCCGAAAGTCAATTGGGCCGGCGGGGTGACACGAAGATTCTCGTACTTGATGGTTTGCCACGGATGATCGGCAACCTGGATATTGAACACGTAGTCTGCGTCTCCGGCCGCCAGATAATCTAGTTCGCAGTTGATTTTCAGGGTTTTCATTTGATTGAAACAGCTGTGTTTCCACTCTCGCAGCGCACATGATCAGCCTTGCAGGCAAGCGGGCTCAAGTGGCGTCGCCAGATCGCCTTGCGATAGCGGATCGCCAGCCATGACGAAGCGATCGCGGCCGCTGCGCTTGGCCTGATAGAGCGCAATATCCGCCGCCTTGATGACGGCCGCCGGATCCGGCCCGTGGTCAGGAAACATCGCGATCCCCAACGACAGACTGATCGCTTCGAGCGGCCGGTGCGCGTGGACCACGCCCAGTTGCGCGGCGCCGGCGCGGATGGTCTCCGCCCGCAGGCGGGCGCCGGCGGCGCTCGCTTGCGACAGGATCAGGATGAATTCTTCGCCGCCGTAGCGACACGCGATATCACTGCCGCGTACCTGTTCCTTCAGGAAGCCACCCAGGTCGCGTAGCACCGCGTCGCCGCCGTCATGCCCGTACTGATCGTTGAAGCGCTTGAAATGGTCGATATCGATCATGATCACTGCCAATTGCGAGTGATTGCGCTGTGCGCGGGCCTGTTCCTGCGCCATTGCCTCTTCCATGTAGCGCCGATTGAACAGACCGGTCAGAGGATCGCGGATCGAGAGATTACGCATCGACTCGCGCGATTTCAGGCTGGAAATGCCCAACCCGATGTTGTTGGAGAAACGCGTGGCCAGTTGGGTTTTGTCATGCATCCGCTTGATCGCGCTTGCATCTTGCCGGATCGTGCCATCCTGCAGGTGCAGGATGCCCAAGGTCTCGCCAAGGGCCAGGAGCGGGATGCAGACGCACATGTGCTGCGGATCCGACACATGGGAACAGCGCTGCATATGAGCGGTCGCCAGGTGCACCTGGCCGCGTCGCTGCGCCCAGCAATCGGCGGGTGGAAAAATCAATCTGGTCGGCGCAAGTGCACCCCATACTGCGGCCGCCTCGAGCATGTTGCGCGAAGCCGAGAGCACGAACACCGCGCCGGAATCATCCGGAAACAGTTGCGTGGCGGTTTCGGCTACGATCGAGTAGGCTTCCGCCTCGGTGGTGCAGGACTGCAGGAAACTGTTCATCTTTTCCATCAGCGTGGTCTCGCGATTGGAGCTTTCGAGCAGGGCCACCTGGCGCGTGAGCGCGGCGTTGGCCGTACCCAATTCGGCGATACGCGCAGCCCCAACCGATCCGCAGCAGGAGGTTTCGTCGGCTAATTCATCGGCGCGTTTACCCATCATTGATTCGAGCCGGCTGGCCAGCGCCAGCAGCCGCGCCTGATGATTTCCGAGGTCGGCGGCCATGCTGCCGAATGCAGTATTCAAGTTGGCGATTTCGCTGCGAAGGTTCATGTGCATTCCATTTTTCGTGCGGAAACGTCGTCGAAGGCGCCGGGCAGGTCACGCCTGCGCTGCGCGCGGCACCAGCTGCCAATGTGAGTCGAGTCAGGCCTGCGCATTGCACGGCGCCCGAAAGACACGTCGATGGCGGTGCGGATCTGCGACCCGGACGGCCTAAGTTGCAATTTATAGGGCGAAGGCGACGATCATTCAGTGCGTCAACACACATTGGGCCGGCTGCCGTACCTTTACCGGCCCAAAGCTGCGGCTGCGCCCGTCGCCGGATGCCGTGGCGCAAGCCGGCAAGGCCGGCAGACCACGCCAGCGCAACAGCGGCAGTCGCGCTTGAAAGCAGGCCTGTTACGCGGTCGAGTCCGGCTCGAAGAAAATCCATTGCACCTGTGGAAAAGCCGCGCGCAGCGCGCGCTCGCAATCGTTAATCGCAGCGATCATGGCCAAAGCCGAAACGCACTCTGCCATGCGTGACTTGACCGCGACAACGACATAGGCACCATGCTGCAAGGTGATCAGGTTCAGGACCTCGGTGACTTCCGCACGTTCGCTCAGGAAGCGACTGATTTCCCGCCGCAGGTCCGGTTCGGTGCTTTGGCCCACCAGGAGGGCCTTGGTTTCGACGCCGACGCCGACTGCGACCACCAGCAGCAACACACCGATGACGATACTGCCTAGCGCGTCGTAGAACGGGTTCCCGCTTGCCATCGCAAATGCGACGGCGAGCAAAGCCACACCTAGGCCCAGGGTCGCGGCGATGTCCTCGCCAAGGACCACCAGCAACTCGCTCTGCCGGGTTTGCCGAAACCAGCGCCACAACGACTGCGCACCGCGCGCTGCATTGACCTGGATCAGGCATTTCCACAGCGAGATCGATTCGGCGACGAGGCTGACGACCAGTACCGCGACTGCGACCCAGGGGTCCTTGAGCGGCGCATTGCCGGCCAGCTTGTGAATCCCCTCGTAAATTGAAAACAGGCCGCCCATGCTGAAAAGCATCAAGGCCACGATGAACGACCAGAAATATATCTCCCGCCCGTATCCCAGCGGGTACTCGCTGTTAGCCGGACGTGCCGAGCGCGCAAGCCCCAGCAGCAACAGGCCCTGATTGCCGCAATCGGCCAGCGAGTGCACCGCTTCGGCCAGCATTGAAGTCGAGCCGGTGAACCATGCGGCGAAGCTTTTGGCAAGCGCGATCACGGCATTGGCAGCCAGCGCGAAGTAGATAGTCGCGCGCGAATCGTGGTGCGCGGGCAGCGCGATGGCAGGCTGCCTTTCGGCGCCAGGTGCCGAATTCATGGCGGGCTTTCGATGGATGCAATGCTGCGATTGCGCAAGCCGGATGCGCTGCGACATGCCTGCCGCGGCTAAAGTCCCAATAGCGCGCTGACCGAGCGCGCAATCACCAGTTCTTCGTTGGTGCGCAACACACGCACCCGTACCGCGGCTGCTGCCTCGGAAACCAGCAGGGCGTTGTCCAGGTTTTGCCGCGCGTCGAGCGCGACGCCCAGGAATCCGAGGTCAGCGCAGATTTGGCCGCGCAACTGTGACGCCTGTTCGCCGATACCGCCACTGAACACCAGCATGTCGAGCCCGCCCAGGGCGGCGGCGTATGCGCCTATGCATTTACGCACCTGGTAGCAAAACAGGCCGATCGCCTCGGCGGCGCGCGAGTCCACCGCCTGGCACGCCAGTAACTCGCGCATGTCGCCCGAGGTTTCGGAAACGCCCAGCAATCCGGATTTGAAATTCACCAATTCGTCGAACTGGCGCGCGTCCATGCCCTCGGTGCGTGCCAGGTAGCCCACCAGACCGGGATCCAGATCGCCCGAGCGTGTGCCCATGGGCACGCCGGCCGCCGGCGTGAAGCCCATGCTGGTATCGACCGGCTTGCCGGCGCACATTGCCACCAGGCTGGCGCCACTGCCAAGATGCGCCAGGATGATGCGCCCGCCGGCGGCCTGGGCGCCGTCGATGCGTTTGATCTCGCTCATCAGATACTCGTAAGACAGGCCATGGAAACCGTAGCGGCGCACCCCTTGGGCCGCGTAGCGCCGCGGAATCGGCAATAGCTGTGCCAATAACGGCAGATCATGGTGGAACGCGGTATCGAAACATGCGACCTGCGGCAGCTGCGGAAAGCGTCGACCAAACGTTTCAGAGAGAAAAAGTTCCTGCGGCATGTGCTGCGGATCGAGCTCTGTCAGGCGGCGCAGTTCTTCAATCACCTCCGCGCTCATCACAAGTGGCGTATGGAAGTTCGGGCCGCCGTGAACTACACGGTGCCCGATCGCCAGCAAATGCGCATGTGACTCACCTTGTTGCAGCCAGTTAATCAGGACTTCGGCCGCGCCGCTGCGATCGATGGCGCCCAGGCTGCGCGTGGCGACGGTGGTACCGCTACCATCCATCAGAACCAGGCTCGAATCGGCGCTGCCGATGCGCTCAATGCGCCCGCATTGCGTCATCTGCAACCCGCCTTGGGGTGCAAACAGCGCGAACTTGATGCTCGAAGAGCCGCCGTTGATGGTGAGGATGCTGCCGCTGGCGCCGCTCATTGGATCGCCCTACTGTCACTAAGTGACATGCTCCCCGCTGCAGCCGCGCTGCCAGCGCTGCGAGAGCCATCCCCTGTTCGCATGGCGCCAGCGTGGCCCACGGGTTGTCGGCATCGCGCCGGAAAGATCGCCGGATTGGAGGTCAAGCTGCTGACCGACAGCTCCTGGATATAACGACTGAGCGTGCCATTGGCGAGCAGATCACAAATGATGTTGTCAAGCCGCAAGCCGCGATCGCGATTCTGCAATAGCCTGGTGGGGTTCACGTATTCATCCGCATGGGGTCGGCGCAGCACTGAAATAGGCGTTCAGGCCTGTGCCTGCGGCACGCTAATCCCGAGGTGATTGCGTGGCGTCGGCTGGCTCGCCCACCCAATAAACCGGGCGCCCGTAATGCTCATAAATCGCGATCTCGTGAACTCGGTCGAGCGCTGCGGTCGAGTCATAGGGCGGCGCCTTCCTCACAGCTTCGCGACTCAGTCCAAGCTTTACTGTGGAGTCTGACCAGCGTACATCGCGCACCCACTGCGGGGCGATCAACACCTGGTGCCCGCGCCACCAGTTGCTGGTATCGACCACCAGGTAGCGAATCGCCCAGGTGTCTTCGTCGAGCAAGATGCTCTCGACGTGGCCGATGTCGCCATCGGTGGCTTCGATGTGATAACCGGTCACCGCCGCACAACTGCGCAGATGTGGATCACCTTCCTCCTGCTGCAGCGCCTCGGCTGCCATCAGGCTGCGCGCCGCTTCAGACTGTATGGCAGGTGGCATCGACTCAATCCCGGAAGACCCGGGTAGCGCCAGGTCGCGCAACGGTGGCGCCCCCCACAAGCCGGGCCCGGCCCAGTAATACGGATAGCCGTAATAGCTTAGAAAGTTCATCTCGTGCTGGCGTGACACTGGTTTTTCGGTATCGATAGGCGGGCTTTCCTTCACCTGCTGCATGCTGATGGCCACCGGCAGGGTGCGTCCCAGCCAGTCGGGCCTGCCGACGGCCAGAGGCGAAATCAACACTTTGCGGCCCGACAGCCAGTCGCCGCTGTCGACCACCAGATAGCGGATCACCCACAGCCGATCATCAAAATAGAAATCGCTGACGTGGCCGACCTGGCCGTCGGTGGCACCGATCCTGTAATCCTGCAAATCCTTCAAGCTGCGCAACATGCTTCTCTCACTGAAAAAAATGTGCGGTATTGGCCGCGTCGCCTGGCGCGACGCAACCGCAGACGGACGCAGCCTACTTCTTGATGCTCATGTCGTTGCTGACGCTGCCCACTCCTTCGACGGCGCGCGCAACCGCCAGAGCGCGGTCGATCTGGCCCTGGTTATCGACAAAGCCGCTCAATTGAACTTCGCCCTTGCGGGTGAGCACCGCGATATCGAAGCTTTTCACGCTGCTATCGGCCAGGAGTGCGCCCTTGACCTTGGTCGTCACCATGCTGTCGTCGAGCTTGTTGCCCACTGTTGTGGGCGCGCCCTTGAGTTGCAGCTTGTTGTCAATGCCCTTCACGCCGCTGACTCCGCGCGCTACCGTGACCGCGCGGTCGATCTGGCCCTGGTTATCGACAAAGCCGCTCAATTGCACCTCTCCCTTGCGGGTTTCGACTTTCAGATCGAAACTCTTGACGTCGGCATCGGCCAGGAAGGCAGACTTGACCGACGTGGTGACCACACTGTCGTCGATCTCGGTGCCGATGGTGGTGCCGCTGGTGGGGGTCGTGGTGGTGGTGGTGGTGGTGGGCGCTGGCGGGACTGCCGGATCCGGCGCCTTGCCGCAGCCGCTCAACACCAGCACGCCCATAAGCGCGGTACCCGATAGCCAAAATCCAAATCGGTTTTTCCCAAGTCTTTTTTTCATTTGATCTGCTCCCGTGAAAGAAAGTGAACTCCTGCACCGCACTTTCCACTGATGCACCCGGCTTATCTGTACGCTGTCGCACACATAGGTGCGCCAGGCGCCAATTGGCGCCGTGCGACAACCCTCGCCTGCCCTATTTCCGCACGTTCATCACGTGCCTTACGTCGCGCACTCCGTTAACCGAGCGCGCCACCTTCACTGCGCTGTCGATCTGGGTCTGCTGATCGGCCAGACCGCTCAACAAAACTTCGCCGCGGATTGTCACGACCAGAATACGCAACTGCCTGACTTGCGGGTTGGCGAGCATGTCGGCCATCACGCGGTTGGTAATGCGCCGGTCATCGGCGTGCGTGGCGCCCGCAGGCGGCGGGTCCGCCAGCCTTACCCGGGTCTTGATGCTCCTGACGCCGGGCACCACAAAAGCCAGCGCCATCGCGCGATTAATCTGCGCCTGTTCATCGACCGTACCGTTGAGTTCGATCGCACCGTCACTGGAATCCACCCCAATGGCATCATGAGCAAAACTACCATCGGCCCGAAAAGCGGCCTTGACTGCGGCCGCGATAGCGCGATCGTCGCTCGCAGGTTCGAGCATGGAGCCCGTCTGGCGAAGGCTTTGCCCTTGTTCCGGTGCATTGCAGGCCGCAACTGCGACGGCAATCGTGCCGATCATGACCCGCATCAAGCGGGAACAACTCTTGGCATTTTTCATGCTGCGCCCTTTACATGCCTTTCAGGCCGGAGCGTCAATGTGTTCCAGTTCCGCCTGCATATCTGTTCGCTACCTAACATAGCCCTGCAGATGGCCAACGCCGACAGTGCCTGCACCGTTGCGGGCACGCGATGCAGATTGTTGCGGCATCCGCGCGTGCAGTTCCTACACCGGCGCCGCACTGTCTTCGATGCGCTGCGGCAGCATGAAAGCCCATGCCATGCCATGCCATGCCATGACATGGGTGTCCGGTCCCGGCTCGTCGCGCAGGCGGCACACCTGGCGCACTCGCAGAATGCAATCCTGGCATCAGCAATCCGGCATCAGGATTGTGGGTCGACCTGAAGCCAAGCGCTTGAGCGATCCGCCCCGCACAAACCTCATGTGTACGACACCGTACGGAAGAAACGCGAGCGATGCGGTATTGGTTATGCGGTAGCAGGCGACATCGCCCCTCGATGCATTCTTATTCAAGGAACCACAACACATGAAATCGCTCTTCATCACCGGCGCTGTGCTTATCGCCATCGGCGCCGCAGTATTGGGCTATGACCATTACAGCTACACCACCCGCGAGAACGTGCTGAAGATCGGACCGATCACCGCGACCGCCGAGCGCACGCATACGGTTTCCATCCCGCCGATTCTGGGTTGGCTCCTGGTAGGCGGCGGCGCCTGCGTACTGGCTTTCGCGGCATTCTCGAACAAGCGCTAGTGGCGTGCCGCGTAATTGCCGGTCCGAAATTAAATCGATGAATTTTGGTCAAGGGCAAGGCGCAAACTGCGGCGATACCCGTAGGCATCGCCGCGATTCGCAACGCCGCCACCGGCCAAAAGGCGCGATTTCATTTATCGGTAATTGCGCGGCACTTGCACCAGGTATTAACTGATCAGGTTCCTGAACCGCCAACGCGCCAACGGCGGTCTTGAATCAACTCAACGCAACGAAAGCGGGCCCGGCTTCCTGCCCGCCGATTCACTGTTTCCTTCAGAAAAGGCCGGCCACCATGAACATGCATCTCGCAATCACTCCCCTGATCGCCCTGTTGGCAGGCATCCTCATTCTGGTGGTGCCGCGCTTGCTCAACACAATCGTTGCGATCTACCTGATCGCAATCGGCTTGATCGGCCTTTTCGGTGCCGGCGGTTTTCGATTGTAAATCGGCCGCTGCTCACCTATCGCCGACCTTGTTCGCGTCACGGCCTGGCGAAACGGTTCGATGAACCAGGCTGTACATGTGTCTTGGCGCACGGACCCTGAAAGGAACTTGCGGCTAAATGGTGTGCATGGGGATCAACACCCCTTTCAACCTCCATACGCACACACTTACCTGCGAGAACCTCCCAATGAAATTACTTGTCAAGCACCGCTATTCCTATATCAATGGCGACACCGGTCAACGTGTCGAAACGCTGTATCACATTACCGCAGAAGCTGCTGCTGCATCCAAAATGCTCAAGGGTGCATTGATTCCCGAGACTCGCGAGGAACATTACATCGAGGAGGTTACGGATGCGCATCGGTTTGCAGCTGGGTTTGTCTCTGGAGCGCACCGCTGATTGCGGGCCGCCGGTGGGGCATGCACGGGCCAGTCTTGCTGCAGACGTTCATGAGCATCGATCCGGTCATACGCATCAAATTGCCGTCGCTTATGGTATCTCCAACAACAATTTGACAAACTCAGACCTGGTCGGATGACCGGGGAGAACATCGATTGAATATCCAACCACGCATGCCAGAAAAGGAGATCCCTATGAGCCGTGTCACCTTAAAAATGAAATTGGCATTGGTGCTTCTTTTCGGCGGACTATTTTCGGCAAGCCCGGTGCTGGCCGAGAAGCCCGATTGGGCTGGCTCCGGCAAAGGCGGCAAGAACGCGAATTCCGACCAGGGTAGTGGGCAACGAGACCACGGTGGCAGATCGCGGCGCGACAAGGAAGGCGCCTCGTCCGAAAAGCGCACCCACTTTGACGCGCAGCAGCGCGCCTATGTGCGCGAATATTACGCGACGCAAAGCAGTCGCGGACGCTGTCCGCCGGGGCTGGCCAAGAAAAACAATGGCTGTATGCCCCCAGGCCAGGCAAGGAAATGGGCGCTTGGCTACGCATTGCCACGCGATGTTGTGTATTACGAAGTACCTCGATCCCTGGTGGTCCAGATTGGCACCCCACCTTCGGGAACCCGCTATGTGCGCGTGGCCAGCGATATCCTGATGATTGCGATCGGCACCCGGATGATTGTGGACGCCATCGAGGATTTAGGCAGATAGGGGCGGTGCGAGAGGGGCGATTGCGCCCTTGTGCGGCTGACGGCAATACTTTAGCGGGTTCTCTCCAGTCTCGAAGAGCATGCCTTGGGGTTCATGCGGATCATTGCATTGCTTACGATCGTCAAGACCCACCGCCGGTCTCAGCGCGGCGTACCCGGTGGCACGTAGGCCATGTGGATTTCCCATACAGCGATGAACATGGCCGCGATCACCGGTCCCAGCACAAAGCCATTGATGCCGAACACCGACATGCCGCCCAGCGTGGTGATCATCACCACGTAGTCAGGCATGCGCGTATCCTTTCCGACCAGG
>Ga0105046_10001614_pt1 | contig 34793 bp, 29 predicted proteins | sample MAT03_FD_78385 | JGI IMG/M metagenome (GOLD analysis project Ga0105046, IMG submission 78385) | Freshwater microbial communities from Lake Fryxell liftoff mats and glacier meltwater in Antarctica - MAT-03 (megahit assembly) | ecosystem: Environmental > Aquatic > Freshwater > Ice > Liftoff... | reverse complement strand
TGCCGGTGATGAATAGCGCCAGGAACGCGCCGGGAATCGACAACACCAGCGCGCCCAGGATGGTCACGGGTTGCACGAAGTCCTTGAACAGCAGCACCAGCACGACGTAGATGCACAGCACGCCCGTGAGCATGGCCAGGCCGAAGCTGCCGAACAGCTCGTTCATGGCCTCGGCGTCACCCACCGTCGTCTGAATCACACCCGGAGGCAGCTTCTGCAGGCTCGGCAGCGCGAGTGCCGCCTTCTCGATGTCGCCGAGCGGCATCTGGTTCAGTTCGATCTCGAAGTTGATGTTGCGCAGCCGGTTGTAGCGGTCGATCTGCGCCGGCCCGCTCTCGACCGTGATCGTCGCCACGTTGCCCAGCGGCACCGGGCCGCGCGCGCCCGGCACGGGCAGGCGCGACAGCAGTTCGAGATCGGCACGCGCCTCGGCGCCGAGCCTGACCACCACGGGCACCTGGCGCTGGCTCAGGTTCAGCTTGGCCAGGCCCTGGTCGTAGTCGCCCGACGTGGCAATGCGCAAGGTGTCGGCGATCGCCGCCGCGGTGACGCCGAGGTCGGCCGCGCGTGCCGAGTCAGGCCGCACGATGAGTTCCGGGCGCACCAGGCTCGACGTCGACGTGACGTTGCCGATGCCGGGAATCGAGCGCAGATCGCGCTCGACCGCGAGCGCATGTTCGGCGAGCACGCGCCCGTCTTCGCCCGCCAGCACGATGACGTACTTTTCCGACGAGCCCCCGAAGCCGACGTTCACCCGCGCACCGGGCAAGGCCAGCAGGGCTGTGCGCAGCTGGCCCTCGACGGTCTGCTTGGACAGGCCGGCGCGCTCGCTGCGCGGCGTCATGTTGATGGTCAGCGTGGCCTTGCGCACCTCCGCCGCGCCCGACACCGCGAACGGGTCACCGCCCGTCGCACCGCCGCCCACCGCCGTGTAGACGAGCTTGACGTGCGGGTTCTGCTGGACGATGACGCGCGCGGCCTCGGCGGCTGCGAGTGTCTGCTTGAAGGTGCTGCCGGGCGGCAGTGTCACGCTGACCTGAGTCTGGCTCAGGTCGTCCGGCGGAAGGAAGCCCGTGGGCAGGAACTGCACCAACGCGAACGAACCCACGAAGAAGACCGCCGTCGCCGACATCGTCACCAAGCGGTGCTTCAGGCACCAGGCGGCCCAGCCACCGTAGACCGTGAGCCAGCGCGGATCGTGCACTTCGTTCTTCGGCGGCCTCATGATGTAGGCCGCCATCATCGGCGTCAGCATGCGTGCCACGAGCAGCGAGAAGAGCACCGCGATGGCCGCCGTCCAGCCGAACTGGACGAAGAACTTGCCCGGCACGCCGCTCATGAACGCGGTTGGCAGGAATACCGCCACCAGCGTGAAGGTGGTGGCGATGACGGCCAGCCCGATCTCGTCGGAGGCTTCCATCGCGGCCTGGAACGGTGTCTTGCCCATGCGCAGGTGGCGCATGATGTTCTCGATCTCGACGATGGCGTCGTCGACCAGGATGCCGACCACCAGCGACAGGCTCAGCAGGGTGACGGTGTTCAGCGTGAAGCCGAAGACGTAGTGCATCACCGCGAACGTCGGGATCACCGACAGCGGCAGCGCCGTGGCGGCCACCAGCGTGGCGCGCCAGTCGCGCAGGAAGAGCCACACCACCAACACCGCCAGCACGCCCCCTTCGAACAGCAGGTAGAGCGAGCCTTCGTAGTTGTCGTAGACCGGGTCGACGAAGTTGAAGGCCTCGGTGAACTTGATGTCAGGGTGGCTGGCCTGGAGCTTCCCGATCGCGGCGCGCACGCCGTCGGCCGTGTCGACTTCACCGGCGCGCATCGAGCGCACGATCTCGAAGCCGACCACTGGCTTGCCGTTCAGCAAGGCCGCGCTGCGCTGCTCGGACACGGTGTCGCGCACGCTCGCCACCTGGTCGAGGCGGATGCGCCGGCCGTCGCCGAGCACCACCTCCATGCGGGCCAGTTCCTCGGCGGACTGCACGGTCGCGATGGTGCGCACCGACTGCTCGGCGCCGCCCACGCCGGCGCGGCCGCCCGAGGCTTCCTGCTGCACCTGGCGCAGCTGGCGCGAGATGTCGGCGGCGGTGGCGTTGAGCGCCAGCAGCCTGGCCGCGTCGAGTTCGACTTGCACCTCGCGCGTGGCGCCGCCCACGCGCGCCACCGCGCCCACGCCGCGCACGCTGAGCAAGGCCTTCGTGACGTTGTTGTCGACGAACCAGCTCAGCGCCTCGTCGTCCATGCGATCGGAGCCCACGGTGTAGGTCAGGATCGGCGCACCCGACAGATTCATCTTCGAGATGACCGGGTCGCGCAGGTCGCCCGGCAGATCGGAGCGCACGCGCGTGACGGCGTCGCGCACGTCGTCGACGGCTTCCTGCGTGCTCTTTTCGAGCCGGAATTCCACCGTGATGGTGACCGAGCCGTCCTGCACCTTCGTGTAGATGTTCTTCACACCCTGCAGCGCGGCCACCGAGTTTTCGATCTTGCGCGCGACCTCGGTCTCGAGCTGCGCGGGCGAAGCGCCGGGCAGTGTGGCCGTCACCGACACGGTGGGCAGATCGATGTCGGGAAAGTTCTGGATCTTCATGGCCCTGAAGCCCATCACGCCCACGACCGTGAGCATGATGAAGAGCAGCACCGACGGGATCGGGTTGCGGATGGACCAGGCGGAAACGTTCATCTTGAGCCTTCGCGACTGCGCTTTCTCGCTTACTTCGACGCCGCCATGGGCGCTGCCGCGTCGACGACCCGCACCAGGTCGCCATCGGTCAGGAAGCCGCCACCCGCGCTGACAACCCGTGCGCCCGCTGCCAGGCCCGAGGTGATCTCGATGCGCTCGCCGTTGCGCTGGCCGACCGCCACCTTGGTCTGCGACACCTTGGCATCGGCGCCGATCACGAAGACATAGGAAAAGCCGTCGCGCAGCAGCACCGCGGTCTGCGGCAAGGTCAGCGCGGTGCTGACGCCGATCTCGAATTCACCGCGCGCGAACATGCCGGCCTTCGCCGGGCCGGGGGCCGGCAGGTCGACGTAGACGATGCCGTTGCGGGTGGCGGCGTCGACCGTGGGCGCCACCATGCGCACCTTGCCGGTGATGGGCAGGCCGCCGGCGGGCGTGACCTGCACCGTCTGGCCCGGCTTGATGGCCGCCAGCTCGGTGGCCGCCACCTCGGCGCGCCATTCCAGGCGGCCCTGGCGGATCAGGCGGAACAGCTCCTGACCGGACGGCACGACGGCGCCGACGGTCGCGCTGCGGGACGAGATCACGCCGTCGTCGGGCGCCAGCACCTGGGTCTGCTGCAAACGCAGCTGCTGCACGCGCGCGGCGGCGCGCTGGGCCTCGAGCCGCGCCTGTGCGGTGCGTTCGGCGGTCATGAACTGGCTGATCTGCTGGTCGCTGAGCGCGCCCGAAGCCTGGAGATCGCGCGCCCGCTGCGCGTTCACGGCGGCCTCGGCCAAGGTGGCCTCGGCCTCGGCGACGGCAGCCTTGATCTGCGCCACATCGGCCTGCGCCATGTCGGCCGCGAACAGCGCCAGCACCTGGCCGCGCTTGACGACGTCGCCGACGTTCACGCGCACCTCGGCAAGGCGCGAGCCGTTGCTTTCGGCGCCGACGCTGGCTTCCTGCCAGGCCGCCAGATTGCCGTTCGCCGGCACGCGCAGGGGCAACCGGGCACTCTGCGCCTGCACCGCGGTGACGGTCAACGCCGCCTTCGGGCCGGCGGCTGCAGCGGCCGCCTTCTTGTCGTCGGCGCGCACCAGCAGCGCGGCGCCACCCAGCGCCAGCGCCGCGGCCGCGGCGGCGGCCGCGGCCAGCCACAGGGGACGGCGCCGGCGGGCCGGACTCTTCAGCATGTTCATGGTTTTTTCTTCGCGTTGCGGCTGTCGGCCAGCGCGGAAGCCTCGGCGCCGTCAGCCGGCGTCCAGCCACCGCCGAGCGCGCGGTACAGGTTGATCCAGGCGGCCACGCGCTCGCGCTGCAGCTCCACCAGCGTGCTCTGGGCGATGAGTGCGCTGCGCCGCGCGTCTTCCAGCTCGAAGAGGCTGCCCAGGCCGCCGCGAAAGCGCGCGTCGGCGGCGCGCAGCGAGGCCTCGAAACCTTCGACAGCGATCCTCGTGTCCTCGGTGCGGCGTGCCGTGCTGTCCAGCGTGACGAGCGCACTTTCCACCTCGCGCACCGCCGAGCGCACGAAGCCGCGATAGGCCGACACGGCCTCGTCGTAACGCGCCCGCGCAGCCACCACATTGGCCTTGCGCGTGCCGCCGTCGAACAGCGGCAGCGACACCTGCAGCGGCCCCAGGGTCCACACGCTGCCGCTGATGGAATCGTTTTGCACGCTCAGCAGCGCCGTGCCCACCAGGCCGTTGATGGCCACGCGCGGGTAGCGCATCGCCTGGCTTTGCAGGGTGTCGTCGGCCGCGGCCAGCACCGCCCGTTCGGCGGCCAGCAGGTCGGGGCGCTGCATCAATGCTGTCGCCGGCACGCTTTGCACGGCCAGGTTCGTCGGCTGCGGCTGCTGCGCCTGGCGCGGTGCCAGCTGCAGGCGCAGCGCGGCTTCGTCAAGCGCCGTCAGCGCCACCAGCGACTTCAGCAGCTCGTCACACTGCGCCTGCTGGCCGGCCAGCAGGCTGCGCCCCTGAGCCGCGCCGGCGCGGGCCAGCGCAGCGCTGGCCGGTGCGAACAAACCGGCCTTGGCAGCCAACCCGGTGACGCGTGCGGTCTCGGCGCGCGAGGCCGCGTCGGCCGCGGTCTGCACCACCAGCGCCTCGCAACTGCGCAGCGCGTTGTAGGCGGCTGCGGTTTCGGCGGCGACGGCGATGCGTGCGTCGTGCCAGCTGGCCTGCGCGCCTTGCAACCGGGCCACTGCGGCGTCACGGCCGGCCTGGTTGGCTCCGAACAGGTCGAGCTCCCAGCCGGCCTGCAGGTTGGTGGTGGCGAAAGAGGCCGACGGCGTGCGCAATTCGCTGCGCCCGGTGCTGGCCGAGACGTTGCCATTCAGCGCCGGGATCAGCAACGCACCGGCCGACACGCTGCTGGCACGCGCCTGTTCGATGCGCGAGGCGGCAGCGGCAATGGTCGGGCTCGCGTCCTGCGAGGCATCGATCAGCGTCAACAGCACGGGGTCGTCGAACTGCTGCCACCAGCTCACCAGCATGGTCCGGCCGCCGGCCGGTGGCTGCGGCGCGAACCAGGCGGCGGGTGCGTCCATCGGCGGCGGCGTCTGCGGTGGCATGGCCACCGGCGGCGCCAGGGCCGCGCAGGCGCTCAGCAGCAGGCTCGCGGCGAGCGCGGTGGCGAGCCGCGCGACATTCGCGAAAGGCAGGCTCGTCATGGGCGCGATTCGGCTGGTGTGGTGTTGCATGCTGTGAGGCACTTAAGAAAACCGAAGGATTTAGGCCTGTGGCTAGGCGCAAACCGCAGCGATACCTGCAGGTATCGCGAGGATTTGCAACGACGCCACAGGGCCGAAGACGCGGTTTTATGTGCCGAACAGCGTGCAACACCACACTAAAAGCGTATCGAGCCCGTCAGCGCGAGCATGGGCGAGGCGCCATGGTCACTTTGTCGCACGGTGGCGCCCGACTCGTTCATCACCTTCAGCTTGCCGCCCAGCACGTAGCCCGCGTAGAAGTCGAGTTGCCCGGCCGGCCCGAACTTGCGTGTGAGGCGGGCGAACAGCGGCACACCAGAGTTCTCTCCGAGGCCGTTCGCCACCGGCCCGTTGCTCTTCAACCGAAAGCGATAGTCGCGATAGGCCGCGCCGCCGGCCAGTTCCCAGTCGCCCGACAAGGCATAGGCCAGTTCAAGCCCGGCGCCACCGGCGGGCCCGGCCGGCAAAGGGTTGCCCAGACGCAGCGAGTCGGTGATCTGCCAGTTCACGATGACGAACGGGAAGTACTTGTTCTCGTCGATCTGGCGGAAGGCGCCCAGACCCAGGCCGAGGAAGAGCGTGGGAGAGAGAAACTGGGTCACGCCGACCACCGCGCCGTAGTTCATGCCGTCTGACGACTTGGCGCCGGATTCGTAGGCCCACTCGAGTTGAGGCGCCACGAAAAGCGACATGCCGTCGCCCAGCTTGTAGCCCAGGCTCAGCCCCAGGCTCGGCCGCTCGATGTCGCGCCATGGCGCTGCCGAGCCAAATGCATTCGGCCCGCTGAAGGACCAGCGCTCCATGGCATAAGAAGCCGTGATGCCTGCGGAAAGCGCCGGGGTGAACTGCCTGGTGACGCCGGCTTTCACGCCTACACCCCACCAGTCGAAATCACCGCCCTCGTCGAGATCGGACTTCAGCTCGCCGAGTGACGAGAACGAGAACGAAGTCGACACCTCTCCGGGCGCGGCGCGTTGGGCGCTCGCGGTACCGGCGATGGCCAGGAGACTCAGGACGATCGGAAGAGGAGCGAAGCGATGCATTGGGAAATCCTTTCTTATACTGCTTGGTTCAGTTTATCAACTTGTTAGTAATATTTCAAACTTTATGGTTTACTACTCTGCGACTGCCTGAAGAGTTCATGAAGTCGGCGCCTTACCGGGAAAACGTTGCCTGCCAGGTATTGCTCTTGCCGAAGGCGCCCTGCCGGGACGGCGACACCCGCATGGTGATGTGGCCGCAGGCGTTCATCCGGCGCCTGGGGCCGCCCACGCAACCAGTACGCCGCCACAGACATATCGAAACATGAAAACTCGTCTTCGACCCGATAGCGGCGTTGAAAATCCTCGCAATACCACTTGGTATTGCTGTGGTTTGCGCCTTGCACTCGGGCCGATTCCATCGCTTTCAATTGTTCCGACATCTCTGTGGCGGCGGACTAGCCGTGCAAAAGGCCTTCACGCACCGTCGGGTAGCGCAGCACCAGCCGCAGCTCCTTTTTCAGCCGCACGTTAGCCAGGCGGCGTGACTCGCTCATGAAGCTGAGCACCATCGGGGACAGGTGCCCGGCGGCATCGGCGCGCGCCAGGCGTGGCGGCCGCGGCAGGCCGCAGAGATCGGCGGCGAGGTCGAAGTAGTCGCCCATCTTCATCTCGGTGTCGTCGCTGGCGTGCAGCACACGCTGCGGCGCGCCACGGTGCAGCGCGGCCACGCAGGCGCGCGCCAGGTCGTCGGCGTGAATGTGGTTGGTGTAGACGTCGTCAGCCTCGGCGAGCACCGGCGTACCGCGCTGCAGGCGCTCGCGCGGGTGGCCTCCCGGGCGGTTGCTGGCGTAGATGCCGGGGATGCGCAGGATGGTCACGCTGACACCGCAGGCGCGGCCGTAGGCGCGCAGCTGAGTCTCGGCGTCGACACGGCGACGGCCGCGTGCGGTGGCAGGCCGCGGTGCCCGCGTCTCGTCGAAGAAGGCACCTTGCGCGTCGCCATAGACGCCGCTGGTGCTGCCGTAGACCAGGCGCCCGACACGGCCGCCACGCGCCAGCGCGCGCACCAGCGCGGCGGTGCGCGGGTCGTGCTCGCCGTTGCCGGGCGGCGGCGCCAGGTGCAGCACGGCGTCGGCCAGCCCGCCTAGCCGGCCCAGCGTGGCGGGCTCGTCGAGGTTGCCGAGCAGGGGCGTGGCGCCTGCGGCGCGCAGTTCGCCCATGCGCCCGGGTGACGAGGTCAGCGCCAGCACACGCCAGCGTGGTGCCAGCAGGCGCAGCACACGTGTACCGACGTCGCCGCAACCGACGATCAGCAGGGTCGGGCGGCGCTGGCGCGGGCTGGGTGCGGGCATGGGTGCGCGGTCGACAGTGGCAAAGGGTGGAGTCGCCTCGCACGGCACGGGCCGGCGGGCACAATCGAACGAAGTTTACGTGGCGCCAGCCGGCTGCCTGCCATCCGCACGACCCGCAAATGAAGGCCATGAGCTTCAATGTCACCCTCCAGCCCGCCGGCCGCAGCTTCGGCGTCGACCGTGACGAAACCATTCTGGTCGCGGCCATCCGCCAGGGCGTCGGCCTGCCGTACGGCTGCCGCGACGGCGCCTGCGGCTCGTGCAAGAGCCGGCTGCTGCAGGGTCGGGTGATCCACGGCGCGCACCAGCTGAAGGCCTTGCCGGTGGCTGAAGAAGACGCCGGATTCATCCTCACCTGCTGCGCCGCGCCGCAGACCGACTGCGTGGTGGAGGCGCGCAGCGTGCCCGGCGCCGGAGAGTTCCCGGTGCTGAAGATGCCCTGCCGGGTGATGACCATCATCCGGCCCGCCGCCGACGTGGCGGTGTTGCGGCTGCAGTTGCCGGCCAACAGCAATTTTCAGTATCGGGCCGGCCAGTACATCGAATTCATCCTGCAGGGCGGCGCGCGGCGCAGCTATAGCATGGCCAATGCGCCGCATGCGCTGGGCAGCCCGCCGTCCATAGAACTGCACCTCCGGCACATGCCGGGAGGCCTGTTCACCGACCATGTTTTCGGCACGCTGAAGGAGCGCGACATCCTGCGCATCGAGGGGCCGTTCGGCAGCTTCTTCCTGCGCGAGGAATCTGCCAGGCCCGTCGTGCTGCTGGCCAGCGGCACCGGCTTCGCGCCGATCAAGGCCATCATCGAACAGCTGCGCCACAAGGGCAGCACGCGGCCGGTGCAGCTGTACTGGGGCTGCCGCCGCCGGGCTGATCTGTACGAGCACGACTGGTGCATGGAGGTCGCCGGCACCACGCCGCTGCTGCACTACGTGCCGGTGCTGTCGGAGCCAGATGCCGGATGGACGGGCCGCAGCGGCTTCGTCCACCAGGCGCTGATGGCCGACCACCCCGACCTTTCCGGCCATCAGGTCTACGCCTGCGGCGCGCCGCTGATGGTGGCTGCGGCCGAGCGTGACCTGATCGCCCTTTGCGGGCTGCCGGTCGATGAGTTCTTCGCCGACTCCTTCACCTCGGCGGCCGACAAGCAGGACGCCTGAGAACCCGAAGGCTGACCCGCTGTCAGGCGCCGGACCTGGTCACTTCTTGCGTGGTTTCGCCGGTGGCGTGGCGCCGGCTTTCGGTTGATCGCCGAGCACACTCTTCAGCGGGCAGACCCTGAAGGCCGGGCACTTGGCACAGCCGGCCACGATGGCGATGGGACACACAGTCATTGGAAACTTCCTCTGCGGGTTGGGAAGCTTGCAGTGGAACACATCGGTGCAACGGTGCCGTCCATCCCGTTGCTGGAATCCGGAGTGACGATGAGTGACCGCCGCCGCCTCACCCGACGGCATGACTCCGGCACCGCGCCGGGCTCGCCCTACTCGCCGAGGTAGGCCGCGCGCACCTTGGGGTCGGCCAGCAAGGCCTTGGCTTCACCGCTCATCGTGACCTCGCCGGACTCCATCACGTAGCCGCGGTTGGCCAGGCCGAGCGCGCGCGAGGCGTTCTGCTCGACCAGCAGCACCGTCGTGCCACGGCCGTGGATGTCGGCCACCACCTCGAAGATCTTGTCGACCATGATCGGGCTCAGGCCCATCGAAGGCTCGTCGAGCAGCAGCACCTTGGGGCGAGCCATCAGCGCACGGCCCATCGCCAGCATCTGCTGCTCGCCGCCGCTCATGGTGCCCGCCAACTGCTTGGCACGCTCCTTCAGGCGCGGGAAGATGGCGAAGACCTTGTCGATGTCGGCGTCGATCTCGTTGTCGTCGCGCACGAAAGCGCCCATCTGCAGGTTTTCGGTGATCGTCATGCGCGTGAAGGTGCCACGCCCCTCGGGCACCATCACCAGGCCTTGCTTGACCAGATCCCAGGCGCCCTGGCCCTTGATGCTGCGGCCGAGGAATTCGATGTCGCCAGCGGCCACCGGCTGCGTGCCGGTGATGGCCTTCAGCGTGGTCGTCTTGCCGGCGCCGTTGGCGCCGATCAGGCTGACCAGTTCACCTTCGTTGACCTCGAAGCTGACGCCCTTGACGGCCTGGATGCCGCCGTACGCGACCTTCAGGTCTGTGATCTTCAACATCGTCGTGCTCATGTAGGTGCTCCGCAACGAAACTCATCAAGTGAACACCGCGGATCCGGCTTCGCCGGGCCGCAGGCGTTGCCCCCTCGAGGGGGAGACGGCCTCTGGCCGTCTCGGGGGTGGTCAAAGTCAATGTGCTCCGGCGCCGAGGTAAGCCTCGATCACCTTCTCGTTCTTCTGCACCTCGGCAGGCGTGCCTTCGGCAATCTGCTTGCCGTAATCGAGCACCGTCAGGCGGTCGCACAGGCCCATCACCAGCTTGACGTCGTGTTCGATCAGCAGGATCGTGCGGCCGTCCTTGCGTATGCGCGAGATCAGCTCGCGCAGCACCATCTTCTCGGTGGCGTTCATGCCGGCGGCGGGCTCGTCGAGCGCGATCAGCTTGGGATCGGTGGCGAGCGCACGCGCGATCTCCAGGCGGCGCTGGTCGCCGTAGCTCAAGGTGCGAGCCTTGTAGTCGGCGAACTTGCCGATGCCGACATAGTCGAGCAGTTCCTGGGCGCGCTTGGCGATGGCCGCTTCCTCGCTCAGGAAACCCCTGGTGCGCAGCACGGCTCCGATCAGCCCCGAGCCGGTGCGCACATGGCGGCCGACCATGACGTTTTCCAGCGCCGTCATCTCGGCGAAAAGCCGGATGTTCTGGAAGGTGCGCGCGATGCCGGCCTTCGCCACCTCATGCACGGCCTCCGGCTTGTAGGGCAGGCCGCCGAGCTCGAAGCTGCCGGCGTCGGGAATGTAGAGGCCGGTGATGACGTTGAAGAAGGTGGTCTTGCCCGCGCCGTTGGGGCCGATCAGTCCGTAGACCTGGCCGGCCTGGATGGTGATGCCCACTTCGGACAGCGCCTGCAGCCCGCCGAATCGCTTGCTGACACCCTTGACTTCGAGAACGGTGTTGCTCATGGATGATGCTCCGTTCAGCCTGCGGGCTTGGGCAGCGGCGCCGGCGCCGCCTTGCCATGCTCGGGCGAGGGCCACAGGCCGCGCGGCCGCGACAGCATGATGCCGATCATCGCCAGCGCGATCAGCAACTGGCGCAGGATGGAGGCGTCGAGCCGGCCACCGGTGAGTTGCTGCAGCGGGCCGGCCACGTAACGCAGCACTTCGGGTAGCGCTGAGAGCATCACCGCGCCGAGGATCACGCCGGGAATGTGGCCGAGGCCGCCGAGCACGATCATCGCCACGATCATCACGCTCTCCATCAGGCTGAAGGACTCGGGCGAGACGAAGCCCTGGAAGGCCGCGAACATGGCGCCCGAGATGCCGCCGAAACTGGCACCCATGCCGAAGGCGAGCAGCTTCATGTTGCGCGTGTTGATGCCCATCGCCTTGGCGGCGATCTCGTCCTCGCGGATGGCCATCCAGGCGCGGCCGATGCGCGAGGTCTCGAGCCGGTGGCAGATGATCACGCTGAACACTACCAGGAAGAGGAAGAGGTAGTAGTACATGGTGACCGACGGGATGCGGAAGTCACCGATCATCAGCGCCTTGCCGAAGTCCAGGCCGAACAGGTGCATGCCGTCGATGCGGTCGAGGCCGCGCGGGCCGTTGGTGATGTTGACCGGCTGTTCGAGGTTGTTCAGGAAGACGCGGATGATCTCGCCGAAACCCAGCGTCACGATGGCCAGATAGTCGCCGCGCAGCTTGAGCACCGGCGTGCCGAGCAGCACGCCGGCGGTGGCCGCCAGCAAGGCCGCCAGCGGCACGATGATCCACACTGGCGCATGCAGCCCGTTCGGGAACATGCTCGCGATCCAGGCGAAGTTCTCTGACAGGTGCGGGCTGGCCAGCAGCGCGTACATATAGGCGCCCACCGCGTAGAAGGCCACGTAGCCGAGGTCGAGCAGGCCCGCATAACCTACCACGATGTTCAGCCCCAGCGCCAGCAGCACGTACAGCAGGGCCAGCGCCATGATGCGCACCCAGCCCTGGCCGAACTGCTGGGCGAAGAGTGGCAGCGCGATCAGCGCGATTGCGGCCAGCAGAAACATGACCATCTTGTTTTTCATCATGAGTCTCCTGCCGTCAGGCCCGGTCTGCGACACGTTCACCGAGCAGACCTTGCGGCCGCAGCGTGAGCACGAGGATGAGTGCAACGAAGGCAAAGATGTCGGCGTAATGGCTGCCGAGCACGCCGCCCGTCAGTTCACCCAGGTAACCGGCGCCGATGGCCTCGACCAGGCCGAGCAGGATGCCGCCCACCACCGCACCGGCCAGGTTGCCGATGCCTCCCAGCACGGCGGCGGTGAAGGCCTTCAGGCCGGGCAGGAAACCCATCGAATGCTGCACGGTGCCGTAGTTGGCGGCCCACATCACGCCGGCCACCGCGGCCAGCGCGGCGCCGATGATGAAGGTGGCTGAAATCACCATGTCGGGACGCACGCCCATCAGGGTGGCCACGCGCGGGTTCTCGGCGGTGGCGCGCATCGCCCGACCCAGCTTGGTGCGGTTGACCAGCCACATCAGGGTGGCAAGGATGACCGCGGTCAGGCCGAGGATCAGGCACTGCGTGACGCTGATGACAGGCCCGCCCAGGTTGATGGGCTCGGTGGGCAGCAGCAGCGGATAGGGCTTGGGGTTCGGCTTCCAGATGATCATCGCCAGCGTCTGCAGGAGCAGGCTCATGCCCATCGCGGTGATCAGCGGCGCCAGCCGGGGCGCGGTGCGCAGGCGCTTGTAGGCGAGCTTCTCGATCGCGAAGTTGAGCGTGGCGCAGACGACGATGGCCACCAGCAGCGAGATCAGCATCATCAGCCAGCCAGGCATGCCGGTGTCGGCGAGCAGCGAGACGACGGTCCAGCTGGTCAGCGCGCCCACCATCAACACCTCGCCGTGGGCGAAGTTGATCAGGTTGATGATGCCGTACACCATGGTGTAGCCGAGAGCCACCAGCGCATACATGCTGCCGAGCACCAGACCGTTGATGATCTGCTGGAAGAATGTTTCCATCGATGAGTCTCCTGTGTGTCGCGGGCCGCGATACAGCTTTTCGCCAGATGCCCCTGATGCCGATTTCTCGGGCCCTGCCAATGGCTAGCAAGAAACCGGCCTCAGGCGACGCTCAAGGCTGGCGTCCGGCTCTCGGGCCGCCGCATTGTAGGGTTGGGTCAGCCGCACAAAAGGCGGGAGTTACCCCCTTGGCGGGCACAGCGTTCAGCACCCGGCTACGGCTCTACAGTGACTTCTTCGCCTGCTCGTTCAAGGCCCGGAGCTCGGCGAGCTTTTCACCAATTCGCTGCTCCAGGCCGCGTGGCACCGGCTCGTAAAAACGCTGCTCGGGCATGCCGTCGGGCAGGTAGCCGACACCGGCCGCGAAGCCGCCGGCTTCGTCATGCGCATAGCGGTAGCCGGCGCCGAAACCCAGGTCCTTCATCAGCCGCGTGGGCGCATTGCGCAGATGCGCGGGCACCGGCCGTGTGCCGTCGCGCTTGACGAAATCACGCGCGGCATTCCAGGCCTTGTAGACGGCGTTGGACTTCGGCGCCATCGCCAGGAAGACCACAGCTTCGGCCAGCGCGAGTTCGCCCTCCGGCGTGCCGAGCCGCTCATAGACTTCGGCGGCGTCGAGCGCCAGGCGCAGCGCACGCGGGTCAGCCAGGCCGATGTCCTCGCTGGCCATGCGCAGCAGGCGTCGCGTCACGTAGCGCGGGTCGACGCCGCCGTCGAGCATGCGCGCCAGCCAGTACAGCGCGGCGTCGGGGTCGCTGCCGCGCACGGCCTTGTGCAGCGCCGAGATGGCGTCGAAGAACTGGTCGCCGCCCTTGTCGTAGCGGCGCAGCAGCTCGCCCAGGCTGCGCTCCAGCGCGGCGTCGTCGAGCAGCGTCGCACCCGGGTTGAGCACGACCAGGTTTTCGTAGGCATTGAGCAATCGGCGGGCGTCGCCGTCGGCATGCGCGAGCAGGCTGTCACGCGCCGAAGCGGCCAGCATCGGGGCGGCCAGCAGGGCCTGCGCACGCTGCAAAAGCAAAGCCAAATCTGCAGGTTCCAGCGCCTTCAGCACGTGCACGGTGGCGCGCGACAGCAGGGCCGAGTTGACCTCGAAGGACGGGTTCTCGGTGGTCGCGCCGATGAAGGTGAAGAGCCCCGATTCGACATGCGGCAGGAAGGCGTCCTGCTGTGCCTTGTTGAAGCGGTGCACCTCGTCGACGAAGACGATGGTGGCGCGGCCGAGCCGGCGCTGCACTTCGGCCTGCTCGACCGCCACGCGGATGTCCTTCACACCCGCCAGCACGGCCGACAGCACGATGAATCGCGCCTCCACCGCGCCAGCCACGAGCCGCGCCAGCGTCGTCTTGCCCACACCCGGCGGGCCCCAGAGGATCATCGAATGCAGACGGCCGCTTTCGAACGCCACTCGCAATGGTTTGCCTGCGCCCAGCAGGTGCGGCTGGCCGATGACTTCAGCCAGCGTGCGCGGGCGCAGCCTTTCTGCCAGCGGTACGCCGGCGACCGGCGACGTGGCGGCGGGCGTGGGGCCGTCGTCGGCAAACAGGGAATCTTGTGGTTCCATCGGCGTTCTGTCGGCGCGCGCCGGTGGCAGCGGCCCAGGCTACTGCTCGATGACGTCGGCGCCGGCCGGCGGCACGAAGCGGAAGGTCTCGGCGAGCACCGGCACATTGGCCACGAACTGGCTGAATTGCAGCATCGAGCGCTGACCGAAGCTGTCGGTGATTTCGAGCGCCGCCAGTTCCCTGCCCCGGAAGCCCACGCGCATGAACTGGAACGGGCCGTCCTTCTGCTTCGGCGTGGCGAGCGCCCAGGCCAGACCGTCGGCCGGGGGCTGCGCCGCCAGCACGAACTCATTGTCCAGTGAACCGCCGGCCAGCAAAGCCGCCGGCGTGGCCCCGAGCGCCTGCGTGAGCTTGCGCGAACTGGCCTGGTTGAGGTCGGGATCGAAGATCCAGACCTTCTGGCCATCGGCCACGATGAGTTGTTCGAAGGGTTTGAGGTAGGCGAAGCGGAAGCGGTTCGGGCGCGCGAACTCGAAGGTGCCGCTCGACAATTTCTTGCGCGCCCCGTCGCTCGACGTCACGGTCTGCGTAAACGCGGCACGGCCGCTCTTCACCTCGGTGACGAAGTCGCGCAGCGTGTCGACGGCGTCGGCATGCACTGCCGACACCGCCAACCCCAGCAATGCAGCGCCGATCAGCATCAGGCGAACGCGACCGGAACGGCTCTGCCGGCCGGTCGACGTTGGCCGACTGGAGAAGAGCATCGAAGCCGCTTCGGCGAGCCTATTCATCTCTCTTCGGAACGATGATGTCGCGGTTGCCATTGCTGCCCATTGCCGAGACGAGGCCCGATTTTTCCATCTGTTCCAGGAGCCGCGCGGCGCGGTTGTAGCCGATGCGCAGATGGCGCTGCACCAGCGAGATCGAGGCGCGCCGGTGCTGCAGCACGATGGCCACGGCTTCGTCGTACATCGCATCGCTCTCGCCACTCGCCCCGGCGCTGCCCTCGCCGGCCGGCGCGTCGGCATCGGCGTCGAGCACGCCACCTTCCAGGATGCCCTCGATGTAGTTCGGGTCGCCCTGGGTCTTCAGGTACTCGACGACGCGGTGCACTTCATCGTCGCTGACGAAGGCGCCGTGCACGCGCACCGGCAGACCGCTTCCCGAAGCCATGTACAGCATGTCGCCCTGGCCGAGCAAGGCCTCGGCTCCCATCTGGTCGAGGATGGTGCGGCTGTCGATCTTGCTGCTGACCTGAAAGCTCAAACGTGTGGGAATGTTCGCCTTGATGAGGCCGGTGATGACGTCGACGCTGGGCCGCTGCGTGGCCAGGATCAGGTGCACACCGGCGGCGCGCGCCTTCTGCGCCAGGCGGGCGATCAGCTCCTCGATCTTCTTGCCGATCACCATCATCAGGTCGGCCAGCTCGTCGATCACCACCACCACGTGCGGCAAGCGCTCCAGCGGCTCCGGCGCTTCGGGCGTCAGGCTGAATGGGTTGGGCAGGTGGGCGCCGCGGTCGGTGGCTTCCTGGATCTTCTTGTTGTAGCCGGCCAGGTTGCGCACGCCCAGCTTGCTCATCAGCTTGTAGCGGCGCTCCATCTCGCCGACGCACCAGCTCAGCGCGTTGGCCGCCTGCTTCATGTCGGTGACGACCGGTGCCAGCAGGTGCGGTATGCCTTCGTAGACGCTCATCTCCAGCATCTTCGGGTCGATGAGGATCAGCCGCACGTCGCGCGCCTCGGCCTTGTAGAGCAGGCTCAGGATCATCGCGTTGATGCCGACCGACTTGCCGGCGCCGGTGGTGCCGGCCACCAGGCAGTGCGGCATCTTGGCCAGGTCGGCCACCACCGGGTTGCCGACGATGTCTTTCCCCAGACCGATGGTCAGCATCGACGACGCGTCGTTATAGACCTGCGAACCCAGTATCTCGGCCAGACGGATCATCTGCCGGCGCGCGTTGGGCAGTTCCAGCGCCATGCAGTTCTTGCCGGGAATCACCTCGACGACGCGGATGCTCACCAGCGAGAGCGAGCGCGCCAGGTCTTTCGCCAGGTTGACGATCTGTGCGCCCTTCACGCCGGTGGCCGGTTCGATCTCGTAGCGCGTGATCACCGGGCCGGGTGAGGCCGCGACCACGCGCACCTCGACACCGAAGTCACCGAGCTTCTTCTCGATCAGCCGGCTGGTCATTTCCAGCGTTTCGGGCGCCACGGTTTCCTGGCGGCCGGGTGCGGCGTCGAGCAAGTCGACCTGCGGCAGCTTCGTGTCGGACAGTTCGACGAACAGCGGCTGCTGGCGCTCCTTGGCGACCCGCTCCGAGCGAGGCAACTCGAGCACCGGCGGTTCGATGACGATGGGCTGATGAACCGGCGCTACCTGGCGCTGCTCTTCGGTTTCCTGCTTGCGTTCACGAGCGGCCACCTCGCCGAGACGGCGGTCTTCGGCAAACGCGATGCGGTCATGGCGCCGGTCGCGCAGCGCGTCCATGCGCTCGCCGATGGTGTCGGCGACCGTCAGCCATGAAAAACGCAGTGCCAGCGACACGCCCACGACAAGCAGGGCAATCCACAGCACGCCGGAACCCGCGAAGCCCAGCCAGCGCATCGAAAGGCTGCCCAGCATGTAGCCCAGCGCGCCGCCGGAATGGCCGGGCAGCAGTGTTTCCCAACGATAGAGTCGTGTCCACTCGAGCGCCGTGCTGGCGGCCAGCAGCAGCGCCAGACCGGCCCAGAAGCCCCACCTCGGCAGCGGCTGGGCGTGCGGCGTTTCGCCAATGGGGGCCTCACCGCGCAGCGCGCCGGCCAGCGTCGACAGCCAGGCGCGCAGGGCCACCGGCACCAGCCACCAGGCCGACAGGCCGAACAGGAAGTACGCCATGTCCGACATCCAGGCGCCCAGTTGGCCGGCCTTGTTGAGGACCGGCCCGCCGTTGCCCGTGGTGGTGAATCCCGGGTCACCGGCCTGGTGTGTGAGCAAGGCCAGCACGAAGAGCAGCCAGGCCAGGCCGCCGGCCAGCAGGGCCGCCTGGCCGCGCCAGCGCGCGGCGGGCAAAGCCAGGCCGGGCATGCCGGTGGAGGCACTGTCGGCGCGCAGCGATCCGAGCGGAAAGGTCATGACCGGGATTGTGGCCGATCAGGCCAGCCGATCCCGCCTGGCGGCCCGGGCAACGGCGACTCGCCGTGAATGCCGGCAGGGCCAGGCGCCCGCTCAGTCGTTCTGCAGGCGTTCTTTCAGGATGACGGAGCCGTTCTCCTGGGTCTCGATGACGCCGCGCTGCTCCAGGTCCTTCATGACCCGGCTGACCATCTCGCGCGAGGCGCCCACCACCTTGGCCATGTCCTGGCGCGACACCTTGTGGCGAATGATGTTGATGCCGTCCTGGTCTTCCGCCATGTCGAGCAGGGTGCGCGCGACGCGGCCATAGACGTCGAGCAGCGCCAGCGATTCGATCTGCCGGTCGGCCGCACGCAGCCGGCGCACCAGGCCGCGCAGAATGGCATAGGACAAGGTCGAATTTTCCGGCAGGCAGCGCGCGAAGTCGGCACGCGCAAGCACCAGCATGTCGGTCTGGATCTCGGCGCGCACCGTCGCCGAGTGGGCGTCGTTGTCGATCAGGCTCATCTCGCCGACGTAGTCACCCGACTCCAGCACGGCCAGGATGACCTCGCGGCCGCGGGTGTCGGACGTCAGCACACGGGCCCGGCCGTTCAGCAGGATGAACAGCGCGTTGCTCTTGCGGCCCTGCTCCACCACCAGTTCACCGCGCCGAAAGCGCCGCTTGACGACGCTGTCGGCGATCGCCTGCGCCTGATCGGCGGTGAGCATCGAGAACAGCGGCACGCGGCGAATCAGATCCAGGTTGGACAGCATCGACATCAGACATCTCCAGGCTTGTGGTTTGAATGAGGACTTCGGCACGGTTTGCCCGGGCTGCAGCCCTTGCCTGCGGCATTACTGCGCATGTCTGCAAGAATCGCACATTTCCGCCGATTGACACGCCGATGAGTGGCGGGTTTGCACCCCAACTCCGCCACTTCGTGGGCCCGGCGCGACGACAGGCCGCCCGCAGCTACCTTTCATACCCCTCATGAGTGCCTCGACCCCCACACACGCCCAGGTTCTGATCCTCGGCTCAGGCCCGGCGGGCTACACCGCCGCGCTGTACGCCGCACGCGCCAACCTGAAGCCGGTGCTGATCACCGGCATCGCGCAGGGTGGCCAGTTGATGACCACCACCGATGTCGACAACTGGCCCGCCGACGTGGCCGGCGTGATGGGCCCGGACCTGATGCAGCGCTTCCAGCAGCATGCCGAGCGCTTCAACACGCAGGTCATCTTCGACCACATCAACGAGGTCGACTTCAGCCACCGGCCGTTCACGCTGAAGGGCGACTCGGGCACCTACAGCTGCGACACGCTGGTGATCGCCACCGGCGCCAGCGCCAAGTACCTGGGCCTGCCCAGCGAAACTGCGTTCATGGGCCGCGGCGTCAGCGGCTGCGCCACCTGCGACGGTTTTTTCTATCGCGAGCAGGAAGTCTGCGTGGTGGGTGGAGGCAACACGGCCGTCGAGGAAGCGCTTTACCTGTCGAACATCGCCAGCAAGGTGCACCTGATCCACCGCCGGGACAAGTTCCGCGCCGAGGCCATCCTGATCGACAAGCTGGCCACCAAGGTGGCCGCCGGCAAGATGGAATTGCACCTGTGGAACACGCTCGACGAAGTTCTGGGCGACGCCAAGGGCGTCAACGGCGTGCGCCTGCGCTCCACCAGGGACGACAGCACGCGTGACCTGGCGGTGCAGGGCTGCTTCATCGCCATCGGCCACCAGCCCAACACCGACATCTTCAAGGGCCAACTGGACATGAAGGACGGCTACATCGTCACCCGCACCGGGCTGAACGGTTTTGCCACCATGACCAGCGTGCCAGGCGTGTTCGCTGCCGGCGACGTGCAGGACCATGTCTACCGCCAGGCCATCACCAGCGCAGGCACCGGTTGCATGGCGGCACTGGACGCACAACGCTTCCTGGAACAACAAGACGCCTGAGCGGCTGAGACCGCGCTATACTCGCAGGCTTTGCCGCAAGCGCTCAATTGGCCTGCGGCCCACTTTCGAATATCCGGAGAGCGTCATGGCACGCGTCTGTCAAGTCACGGGCAAGCGCCCGATGGTGGGAAACAATGTTTCCCACGCCAACAACCGCACCAAGCGTCGGTTTCTGCCCAACCTGCATTACCGCCGGTTCTGGGTCGAGGCTGAAAACCGCTGGGTTCGCTTGCGTGTGTCAAACGCCGCATTGCGCCTGATCGACAAGGTCGGCATCGAACAGATCATCGCCGACATGCGTGCCAAGGGCACGCTCTAAGCTAGGAGAGCAAGATGGCATCCAAAGGCGGACGTGAAAAGATCAAGCTGGAGTCCACTGCGGGCACCGGTCATTTCTACACCACGAGCAAGAACAAGAAGACGACGCCGCAAAAGCTCGAATTCCTGAAGTTCGACCCGAAGGCGCGCAAGCACGTGCTGTACAAAGAGATCAAGCTGCGATAAGCAGTTCGCGCTCGTCAGAAGACCCGCCCGGCTGAACGCCCGGCGGGTTTTTTGCTGGCTGCTCGGGATCGAGACAGGCGTCGGGCCCAAACTGGCTGCGCCAACTTGCAGCGGCGACAAAAAAACGGGCCGCAGCACTTGGCTGCGGCCCGCTCGTCGACAAAATCCGTCCTTCAGGCGTGCGCCGCGCGCAGCTTGAGCGAGAACTCCTGCAGCGCGGCAATGCCGCTCTCTTCGGCCTTGCGACACCAGACCTGCAGGTCGACCACCAGTTGCTCGGCAGACACATTGGTGCGAGTCCACAGCAGACGCAGTTCCTCACGCATCGCCACCAGTTTGGCCAGTTTCGGGCTGTCGCCCAGCGCATTCGCCAGACCCGGCCTGACGCCATGCGGGATCTTGTCGTCGTCGCGATGCAGCCAAGCCTTGGCCAGACGCATGTCCTTCCACCGCGCGCTGTTTTCGGCGCCCTGCGCCTTCAGGCGATCGAGTTCAACGGCCACGGCGCGGCGCAATTCGGTGGCGTACTTGGCCATCACTTCGTATCGGTTGGCGATGACGGCTTCCAGCGTCTTGCCGTCGGCCACGGGCTTGACGGCGCCGAGTTCCAGCTTCGGCGGCGTCTTGCGAGCTTTTGCCAAACCCACGATCTCCATGCCGCGGATGTACATCCAGCCGACGTCGAATTCGTAGGGCTTGACGGAGAACTTGGCCGAGGTCGGGTAGGTGTGGTGGTTGTTGTGGAGTTCCTCGCCGCCGATCACGATGCCCCACGGCGAGACGTTGGTCGATGCGTCGGGAGCCTCGAAGTTGCGGTAACCCCACCAGTGACCGATGCCGTTGATGATGCCGGTGGCCATGACCGGAATCCACAACATCTGCACCGCCCACACTGTCAGGCCGATGGCGCCGAACATCAGCAAGTTAAGCACAAGCATCACGCCCACGCCCTGCCAGCTGAAACGGGTGTACAGATTTCGCTCGATCCAGTCATCAGGCGTGCCCAGACCGTACTTGGAGATGGTTTCCGGAATCTTCGATTCGGCGCGGTACAGCTCCACCCCAGTCAGAAGCAGTGCCTTGATGCCCCGGGTCTGCGGGCTGTGCGGGTCTTCTTCGGTCTCGCACTTGGCGTGGTGCTTGCGGTGCACCGCCACGAACTCCTTGGTGACCATGCCGGTGGTGAGCCACAGCCACAAGCGGAAGAAGTGCGACACGACCGGGTGCAGTTCCAGCGCCCGGTGCGCCTGCGCACGGTGCAGGTAGATCGTCACAGCGGTGATCGTCACATGGGTCATGACCAGCGTGGCGAGCAGCACCTGCCACCAGGTCGCCGCCAACAAGCCATTCGCCAGCCATTCGACCAGTGCGTTGTGAACCATCAGCATTTCGTTCATTACAGACCTTGACCTCGAAAATCAAATCATATTGTAGAGGGCGACAGGCATGCGACACTTCGTCAATTGCGAAGTGAAGACTCACCAAAAGACGTGCAGCAAAATTCTTTGCCGCAGATCAGCGAGAGTTGGAGGCAAAAAGCCGACTTTCAACGCCGATGCCAAACGGCAGCGAAAAAACCGTCAGTTCGATGGCGGTGCGGCCAAAGCCGCAGGAATTCCCCTGAAACCAGCTCGGCCGCACGCTCCACCTTCAATGACTCGAGCAGCGGCGCCACCGCAGCGGCCTCGAAGTCGCGGCCGTGGCTCTCGTCGAAGCCGGCGACGACCTCCTCGTTCTCGGCCTTCAGCAGGCTGCAGGTGGCGTAGACGAGCCTGCCGCCCGGCTTCAGCAGCCGGGCGGCTCCTGCCAGGATGGCCGCCTGCTTGACCTGCAGTTCGACCACCGAGCGCGGCGACTGTCGCCACTTCAGATCGGGGTTGCGGCGCAGTGTGCCCAGGCCGGAACAGGGAGCGTCGACCAGCACGCGGTCGATCTTGCCTGACAGCCTCTTGATGCGGTCGTCACGCTCGTGCGCAATCTGCACCGGGTAGACGTTGGACAGCCCGCTGCGCGCCAGCCTGGGCTTCAGCGCATCGAGCCGGTGGCCCGACACGTCGAAGGCATAGAGCCGCCCGGTGTTGCGCATCGAAGCCCCCAGCGCCAGTGTCTTGCCGCCGGCACCGGCGCAGAAGTCGACGACCATTTCACCGCGCCGGGCGTCGGTCAGCAGCGCGAGCAACTGGCTGCCCTCGTCCTGCACCTCGATGGCGCCAGTGGTGAACAGCGCCTGCTTGTTGATCGCCGGCTTGCCCTCGGCGCGCAGGCCCCAGGGCGAAAACGGCGTCGGCGCCGTCGGTATGCCGGCGGCGGCCAGCGCCTGCTGCGCTTCGTCTCTCTTGCCTTTCAATGAGTTGACGCGCAGGTCGAGCGGCGCGGCCTCGTTCAGCGCGGTGACGAGCGGCCAGAACTCGGCGTCGCCCAGCTGCTCGCGCAGCGCGCCGGCCAGCCAGTCGGGCAGGTTGTGGCGCAGCTTGTCGGCCAGCGTGCCGGTGTCGATGGCCTGCACCTGCGCCAGCCACTGCTGCTCATGCGGCTCGAGCGCGCCACGCAGGAAGACCTCGCCGCCCTGCCAGCCAAGTATGGCAAGCCGGCGCTCGAGCGCGCCGCTGCCGCTCTGCGCCAGGTGCTGCAGGAGCAGGCGTTGCCGCAGCACCGCGTAGGTCGTCTCGGCCAGGGTGTGGCGCTCGCGCGAGCCGAGCGCGCGCTGCTGCCGGAAAAACGCCGACACCACGCCGTCGGCAGGCGATTCGAGCTTCAGCACCGCTCGCAAGAGTTCGGTGGTCAGGTCCAGCAGGGCATTGGGGTGCATGGCCTGATTATCCTTGGCCCCCATGAAAACCCCCGCCGAACCCCTGGAACGATCCGACCTGCCCGAGCTTCCGGTCACGCCGACCGGTCGCTATCGCCACTACAAGGGCGGCGAATACGAGGTTCTGGGTGTGGCGCGGCACAGCGAAACCCTGGAGCCGCATGTCGTTTACCGGCCGCTCTACAACAGCAGCGGCTGGTGGCTGCGCCCGCATGCCATGTTCTTCGGCAGCGTGACGGTGAACGGCGCGCTGCAGCCGCGCTTCGCGGCCATCGAGCCTGCTGCCTAGACCAGCAGTTGCGACGCGCCTTCGGTCTGCGTCACCACGCCGGCCGCCACCCGCAACCGGCCTTCGACGAACCAGCGCACCGCAAGCGGGTAAATCACATGTTCGGTGGTCAGCACGCGCTGCGCCAGCATGTGTTCGTCGTCACCCGGGCGCAGCGGCACCACCGACTGCATGACGATCGGCCCGTGGTCGAGCTCGGCGGTGACGAAATGCACGGTCGCGCCCACCAGCTTGCAGCCGGCCTGCAGCGCACGCCGGTGCGTGTGCAGGCCGGGGAATGCGGGCAGCAGCGAAGGGTGGATGTTGAGCAGGCGACCATCGAAGCGCTGCACGAATGCCGGCGTCAGGATGCGCATGAAGCCGGCCAGCACCAGCAGGTCGGGCGCGAAAGCGTCGATGACGCGCGCCAGTTCGGCGTCGAAAGCTTCGCGGCTGGCGTGCATCTCGTGGTCGACCACGGCGGTCTGGATGCCATGTGCGGCCGCGAAAGCCAGGCCCGGCGCGCCGGGCCGGTTGCTCACCACCGCCACCACGCGCGCCGGCCAGCCCTCGGCGGCGCAGCGCCGCACGATGGCTTCCATGTTGGAACCACGGCCGGAGAGCAGGATCACGATCGACTTCATGCAACGAGTGTAGTCAGCGGCCAACCTGCCAGAATCCACCTTCCATTTTTTCAGCCACCCGGCTGCCCACGCCATGCGAGCCCGCGTTCTTTCCGGCATGCGCCCCACCGGCGCCCTGCACCTCGGCCACTACCATGGTGCGCTGAAGAACTGGGTGCGCCTGCAGGATGAATACGACTGCTTTTTCTTCGTCGCCGACTGGCACGCTCTGACCACCCATTACGAAGACCGCGAGGTCATCGAGAAGACGGTCTACGACATGGTGATCGACTGGCTGGCCGCCGGCCTCGACCCCGAAAAAGCAACCATCTTCATCCAGAGCCGGCTGCCCGAACACGCCGAACTGTTCACGCTGCTCGCGATGGGCACGCCGCTGGGCTGGCTGGAGCGGGTGCCCACGTACAAGGATCAGATCGAAAAGCTGAAGGACCGTGACCTCGCCACCTACGGCTTCCTCGGCTACCCGCTGCTGCAGGCGGCCGACATCCTGATCTACAAGGCCAACTATGTGCCGGTCGGCGAAGACCAGGCCTCGCACGTGGAACTTACGCGCGAGGTCGCGCGGCGCTTCAACCACCTGTACGGCCGCCACCGCGACTTCGAACTGCAGACCGCCGCTGCGCTGGCAAAACTGCCGAAGGACGACGCCCGCTACTTCGAGAAGCAGCGCAGGGCCTACGGCCAGACCGGAAGCGTCGACGCTCTGGCCAAGGGCGAAGGCATGGTGCGCAAGGCCGTCGCCGGCGTGGCCGGGTGGAACGAGAGCGACACCGAACTGCTGCTCGGCTTCATGAAAGGCGCCGGCAAGACCATCCTCACCGAACCGCAGGCACTGCACACCGAAGTGCTGCGCCTGCCCGGCCTGGACGGCACCAAGATGAGCAAGAGCTACGGCAACGCCGTGCTGATGCGCGACGAACCCGCGGTGGTGGAAAAAAAGATCCGCGGCATGACCACCGACCCCGCACGTGCCCGCCGCACCGACCCCGGCGACCCCGAGAAATGCCCGGTCTGGCAGTTCCACAAGATCTACAGCGACGAGCCCACGCGCGACTGGGTCGTGGCGGGCTGCAAGAGCGCGGGCATCGGCTGCCTGGAATGCAAGGCGCCGGTGATCGATGCCATCGTGCGCGAGCAGCAGCCCTGGCGCGAGCGCGCCGAAACCTATCTGGCCAATCCCAAGCAGGTGCACTGGATCGTCGAGATGGGCACCGAACGTGCGCGCACCGTCGCCAAGCAGACCATGCGCGACGTGCGTGAGGCGATGGGGCTCAACTACTGATCGAGCCTGACCAGGCCTCGCCACGCCGATGGCCGCATCGTCAGACCATGACCGCAGCCTCCGCAACCTCCCCATCCTCCGAAGCCGCCGATCCCCTGGCATGGCACCAGCGCCTCGTGCAGGGCCTGCTGCACGGCGACGCACTCGCGACGCCGCTCGCCGGAGACGGCGTCGCGCCGCCTGCCACCGCGCCGCGGCTGGTGCAGACGCACATCTCCAGCGTGTTGCTGGCCGGTGACTTCGCCTACAAGCTGCGCAAACCGCTGCGCCTGCCTTTCCTCGATTTCAGCAGCGCCGCACTGCGCCGCCACGACTGCGAAGAGGAACTTCGACTGAACCGGCGCACCGCGCCCGCGCTCTACCTCGATGTGCTGCCCGTGACCGGCAGCGCCGACGCACCCGAGGTCGGCGGCCACGGAGAACCCATCGACTGGCTGCTGCGCATGCGCCGTTTCGACGAAACGCAGCAACTCGACCGCCTGGCCGACGCCGGCAGGCTCGACGCCGCTCTGGTGGACGCCCTGGCGCACGGCGTGGGCCGCTTCCATGCCGCGTTGCCGCCCTCGCCCGCCACCTGGGGCGCGGCCGGCACGGTGCGGGCCTGGGCCACCGGGAACTTCGACGAGATCGACAGACAACTCGGCACCGGCCCGGCCACCCGCGCGCAAGTCACCCGGCTGGCCGGATTGCGCCACTGGACAGAGCAGCAATTCCAGCGCCTGGCGCAGCGGCTCGAAACGCGGCGCCTGGCGGGCTTCGTTCGCGAAGGGCACGGCGACCTGCACCTGGGCAACATCGTCCGGGTGAACGGCGAACCGCTGCCTTTCGACGGCATCGAGTTCAATCCGGCGCTGCGCCACACCGATCTCATCGCCGACATCGCCTTCACCTTCATGGACCTGCGGCGCCATGGCCAGCCCGCCCTGGCCTGGCGCTTCGTCGGCGGCTGGGCCGATGTCACCGGCGACCATGCCGGCCTCGTGCTGCTGCCGTTTTTCGCGGTCTATCGTGCCATGGTGCGCGCCAAGGTGGCGTTGCTGCGCGGCGCGCAGGGCGACGCGCAAGCCGGCGCCGCCTTCGAGCGCGACCTGGCACTCGCCGAGAGTCTGGCCGCGCCGCGCGCCGGGCCACCGAGGCTGATGCTGACCAGCGGCCTTTCGGGGTCGGGCAAGAGCACGCTGGCGCAGGCGCTGGTGGAGGCCGTCGGCGCGGTGCGCCTGCGATCGGATGTCGAACGCAAGCGGCTGCACGGCCTGGTGGGCGCCGACCGGCCCGACGCCGCGCTGGCCGTGCTGCTCTATGGCCCCGAAGCCACCCGCCGCACCTTCGACCACCTTGCCGCGCTGGCCGGCAGCCTGCTGCGCGGCGGGCTCGACGTCGTGGTCGACGCCGCCTTCCTGCGCCGCGCCGAACGCGACCGCTTCCGCGCGCTGGCCGCAGGCAGCGGCGCTGGCTTTGCGCTGCTGGAGTGCACCGCCCCCGAGCCGGTGCTGCGCGAAAGGCTGGCGCGCCGCCAGCAGGCGGGACAGGACGCCTCCGACGCCGACGGCGCCGTGCTCACGCTGCAGCTCAGCCACCGCGAGCCGGTGGTGGCCGACGAAGGCGCGGTGGTCGTTCAGACCGACCTGCCGGCAGGCGACCTGTCGTTGCGGGCGCGCACGCTGGCCACAGGCTGGCGAAACGGCTGAAGGCGCTCGCCCCTCTGCCGGCCGATCGGCCAGAGCACGACGCGTCATCTTCGTGAGGCAAGCTCCAGCGGCCGACCCGCGTAGCATCCGCCCACCTTTCCCAGCCTGATCGCCATGCCACTCCAGACCATCGAACTCTGCCCCGCCGAAGACCCGGTGGCCACGCTCATCGTGCTGCACGGCCTGGGCGCCGACGGCACCGACTTCCTGCCGATGTGCGACGAACTCGATCTCTCGGCCGTCGGCCCTGTGCGTTTCGTGCTGCCGCGCGCGCCCGAGCGGGCGGTCACCATCAACGGCGGCCACCGCATGCGTGCGTGGTACGACATCCTGGGCACCGACCTGGCGCGCCGGGAAGACGAAGCCGGTCTGCGTGAGGCGGCCCTGCTCCTTCAGCGACTGATCGACCGCGAGGTGGCGCGCGGCGTGCCGGCCAGCCGCATCGTGCTGGCCGGCTTTTCACAAGGCTGCGCGATGACGCTGCTGGCCGGCCTGCGCCACCCGCAGCGTCTGGCCGGGCTGGCCGGCATGTCGGGCTACATGCCACTGTCCGCAAGCACCGAAGCCGAGCGCCACGCGGCCAACGCCGACACGCCCGTCTTCCTGGCCCATGGTCGCAGTGACGGCGTGGTGCCGCTGGCGCGCGGCGCCGCAGCGCGTGACCTGCTCAAGAGGCTGGGCCATGCGGTCGAATGGCACGACTACCCGATGGAACACTCGGTCTGCATGGAAGAAGTGGCGGCGCTGAACCAGTGGCTGCTGCGGGTGCTGGCGGCCTGACGTCCGCGATCAGATCTCGGCGATGTAGTGCTGGGTGGTCGGCACTTCGCCCGGCTGCAGCACTTCACGAACCCGGGCCTCGAGCTCCTGGTCGGCCAGCGTGGCTCGCGAGCGCTGGTGCAGGTAATCGGCCCAGCTGGCGACGATGAAACGCTCCAGGTAGCGTGACGGGTCCGACAGGTCGCGGTAGATGCGCCAGAAAGTGGCGCCGTCGCGCCGCCGCGGCGCACGCAGCAGGCTTACCGCTTCGAGGAAGGCCGGCACCTCTCCGGGCCGCACGCGGTAGCCGATCTCGACGGCCACCGGGCCGGCCTCCGGGTCGGGCTGATGGGCGACGAAGAGGTCGGTCGACAGCGGCGCCTGCGTCACCTCGTCGAGGTCACTCATGCGCAGCGGGAACGGGCGCGCCAGCAGCAAACCGGCGGCCATGCAGACGGCTGCGATCAGCAAGGCCGGGCTGAGCCCGATGACGTCGGACATCGCGCCCCAGAACGCCGAGCCGATGGCGAACGAGCCGAGCGCGCACACCGTGTGCATCGCGGTGGCGCGTGCCCGCACCCAGGGCGGCACACTGGTCTGGGTGGCCGTGTTGTAGGTCGACATCACCGACATCCACGACGCGCCGCCGGCCACCAGCGCCGCGTACACCAGCGGGCGCGAAGTCGACAATGCCGCCACTGCCATCACGGCCGCGAACACCGCCGCGCCGATCGCCACCAGGCGCTCCAGCCCGAGGCGCGAGCGCAGCGGGCCGATCACCAGGCCGGCCAGCACGGCGCCGCTGCCCAGGCAGCCCATCAGCAGCCCGAAGCCGGCCGCACCCAGGCCGAGCTGGCGTTGACCGACCACCGGCAGCAAAGCCCAAAGCGCCGAGCCGGCGGCGCTGTAGGCCACCGTGCGCACCAGTTGCGCCAGCACGGTGCGCGAGTGGCGCACGAAACGCAGTGCGCTGCGCATGCCGCCCCACAGCCGCTCGGCGGGCAACCTGGACGGCGGATGCGGCCGTGGCGGGTGGCGCTGCACCACCAGCGCCAGCGCCAGCACACCGAACACCGCCATCACGAACACCCAGCCGCTGCCGGCCGCCACGAACACCCAGCCGGCCAGTGCCGGGCCGAGCGCGCGCGCCGCGTTGTAGGAAATGCCGATCAGGGTGATGGCCTGCGGCAGCTCATCGCGCGGCAACACGTCGACGATGGCCGAGTTCCACGACGGCGACAGCAGCGCCGTGCAGCAGCCCGACAGGAAGGTCAGCGCCAGCAGCGTGGCGGGCCCGGCGTTCTTCGTGAGAACCAGGCCGGCCAGCAGCGCCACCAATGCCGTCTGCATCACCAGCGCGCCCAGCATCAGGCGGCGGCGGTCGGTGGTGTCGGCCAGCACGCCGGCAGGCAGGGCGAACAGGAACATCGGCAGGAAGACCGCCGTTTGCACCAGCGCGGCGAGAAAGGACGAACCCGTCGCCTCGACCATCAGCCAGGCGCACGCCATCACCTGCATCGCGTTGCCGATGAAGTACACGCTGCCACCGCCGATGAGGGCACGGAACGGGCGGTGGCGCAGCGTGGCGCGGATCGAGGTGGGCGCGGCAGCCATGCCGTCCGATTATTGGCGCAGCGCGCATGCCGCGCATTGCGGTCGCGTCAGCGCGGCGCGGGACAGCGAACCGGGTGGAGAATCAGGCCGTCTGCGCAATGCCGCGCAAGCCCGGCAGGTCATGCACCTGCACGGTGTAACCGGCGACCGAGATCAGCCCCTGCCGAGACAGGCTGCGCATCAGCCGCGACAGCGTCTCGGGCGTGATCGCCAGTTGCGAGGCGATGTCGCGCTTGCGCTCGCCGAGCCGGATGACGGCGCGCCGGCTCGCCGTGTCGGCAGGCGGGCAGCGCTGCAGCAGCCAGGCGGCGAAGCGAGCCGGGGCATCCTTGTGCATCAATTCGTGCGTGTTCGCTGCCAGCGCCTGCACCTCGCGCGCCAGACTGGCTACCAGGCGCAGGGCCAGGTTCGGGTGCAACTCGGCCTGGCGCTGCAGTTCCTCACGCGGCAGTTCGATGACCACAGCGTCGCCACTGGCGCGCGCATCCATCGCGTGGCGCTCTCCCAGCCAGGCCGAACTCTGATCAAGCCAGGCCGTGCCGTGCACAGGCCGCTCGACATGGAATGTGCCGTCGGCCGTGCGGTAGCCCAGCGCCACGTCGCCGCGCTGCAGCGCCACCAGCGCACACGCGGCGTCGTGATGCCCGAAAACTTCGCCGCCTGCGGCCACCGGGCGCACCCGCGCCACCTTGGCCAAGGCCTGCTGCTCGGCGGCTGACAACGACGGTGCTCCGAACAGCAGGTTCCAGGTGCGTTCGTCGGGCCGCGCGGGCGGGTCGGACGCAGGCGAAGCGTTGGCCAGTTGCGAGCCAGTGCCCATCGCTGTCAGCGCGGAAAGGGGTCGTTCGGCCATCGGGGCGTGGCCTGGGTGCATGCGAGGTGTGTGTTGCATACCTTGGTCGAGCCGAGGCCCATGGTGTCACGAACACTGTCTGTCAGCCGGCGCGCGCCGCACTTGCGCCAGATCAAGTCTCACTGCCGGTTTGCGCAATGCATCGAGCAGAAGTGCGCATCGGCAATCTTCGGCGGGCGGCGGGCGGCATCGGCTGACCCGCGCTTGAACCTGCGACGCAGAGTTCAGCGCGGGCTCAGCACCACGTTGATGTCAACAACGACGCCGTGAGAAATCGCAACCGGCGTCGCCGTAGCGCGTCCAGACTGCCGATGTGACCTCGGCGTCCCGCCTGTCGCGCAATCAAGGAATCGCCAGCATGCCCAGCGCCAAGAAACCCGCCACCGTCGCCAAAAAACCCGCCGTCCGCTCCGCCGATAGCAAGGCGCCGAAAATCGCCGCTCGCAAGCGCGCCGCGCCCGTGGCCGCCACCAAGCGCGCAGCCTCGGAAAGCAAGCGACCCGCGCGCGCTCAGGTGCTCGGCAAGGCCGGCACCACGGTAAAGGACGGCATGGCCGGCACGCTGAAGAACATGGATGTGATCGAGGCCGAGATAGCCGGCCTTGTGCGCAACACCGTGGCGCAGACCTTGGGCGCGGGCGAGACCATCACCAAGGCCGTGGTCGCCGTCGTGCGTGACGTCGTCGAAGGCGCGTTGACGGCCACCGAAGCCGCCGGCATCGACCTCGTCGTCAGCATCCGCGGCATCGCCAAGGGCGTGGTGCGCGGCGTGCAAGATGTGCGCGGCGATGTGGCCAAGGCGGCCGCAGAGACCGTGCGCGTCGTCGTCAAACATGCTGGCAAGGTGGGTGGCGATGTCGGCCTGCTGGCGCGGCGCACCGTCGACGGCATTCTGGACGCCGTGGGCGAGACCAATGAAAACGTCGGCCAGGTCGGCAAGACCGCCGTGCGCGGCGCGATGCAGGCTGCCGGCAAGGTCGGCAACGTCGCGCTGCGCACCGTGCGCGAGGTGCTGGTCGGCATCTCCGACAGCCTGGACCGGGTGATCGGCGCGGTGCCAGAAACGACTGCAGCCCCGGCGCGCCGCACCGCCCCGGCCGGCAAGGCAAAGGCGCGGCCCGATCGCCATCGCACGGTACGCGCCGGCTAAAGCCTACCTTTCGCGGAACGCTTCCTGCGACTTCAGCATCGGCCGCAGCACGAAGCCGAGCACCGAACGCTGGCCGGTGCGTATTTCCACCGTGCCGGTCATGCCGGGCAGCACCGGCAGTTCTTTGCCGCCGGCGCGCAGCGCGGAGGCGTCGGCGCTGACCAGCGCGCGGTAGTAGCTGTTGTCGGCGTTCGCGCCGCGTTCGCCGTCGGCCAGCGCATCGGGGCTGATCGAGATCACGCTGCCGTGCAGCCCGCCGTACACCGTGTATTCGTAAGACGACAGCTTGATATCGACCGCCTGGCCGACCTGCACGAAGCCGATGTCGGCCGGCTTGATGCGCGCTTCCACGCGCACCCTGTCGCCCACGGGCAGGATCTCGATGACCGGCGCGCCCGCCGCCACCACGCCGCCGATGGTGCTGGTCTTGATGGTCTTGATGACACCACGAACAGGTGACTTGAGCACCGTGCGGCGCAGCACGTCGGCGCGCGCCGCCATCTGTTCGTCGAGCATCGACAGCTCCGTGCGCAGCCGCACGAGTTCGGCGCTGGCGTCCTGGCGGAAGCGGTTGACGCGCTCCTGCGTCTGCAGGTTCATGTCGTTCAACTGGCGGCGCAGGCGCATCACCTCCACCTCGCTCATCAGTCCCTTGGCCGACATGGTCTCGGCCACCGCCAGTTCGCCCTTCAGCAGATCCATGCTGCGCCGGTTGGTTTCCACCGCCTCGACGAGCGAGCGCTGGCGCGCCAGGTAAGACGCCGTTTCGCCCTGCACCACGGCGGGCAGCGCGCGCACTTCGGGCGGGAACGACAGAGCCTGACCGGCGGCCTCGGCCTGCAGGCGGGCGATGGCGCCGCGCAGCGACAGCCGCTTGGCCTGCCCTTCGGCTTGCTGGGCTTCGAACCGTGTGGGGTCGAGCACGGCCAGCGGCTGGCCGGCGACCACCTGCTCGCCTTCACGCACCAGCAATTCACGCAGGATGCCGCCTTCCAGGCTGGCGATCACCTGCTCGCGGCCGTCGGGCACGACGCGGCCCGTCGCCTTGGCCACGATGTCGACCTGCGCCACCGAAGCCCAGCCCACCGCCGCCAGCATCACTGCCAGCAGCAGGTAGACGGCCCACATCGCCGCCGGAGCAGGCTCAACCACCTGCGCGCCGCGCAAGGGGCTGACGAAGGCCAGATCACCGGCTTGCAGCTCCAGGCCGCGCGGGGGTTTGAAAAGTCCCATGGCTTCCGGGTGTCAGCCGACCGTCTCGCGCGCCATCGGCTGCGCGCTGGGGTGCATGTGCAGGTTCGACGTCGTGGCGCCAGCGGCCGCGCCCGCAGCGCCAGCCGCAGGCCGCGCCCCGGACAGCGCCGCCAGCACCTGGTCTTTCGGCCCGTCCAGCACGACGCGGCCACCGTCGATGACGACCACGCGCTGCACCAGGTCGAGCACCGCCGGCCGGTGCGTCACCATCACCAGCGTGCGTTCGCCGGTGGAATCCCTGAGGTGGCGCAGGAAGGCGGCTTCGCTCTGCGCGTCCATCGAACTGGTGGGTTCGTCCATCAGCAGGATCTGCGGTTGCGTCACCAGGCAGCGTGTCAGCGCCACCAGCTGGCGCTGCCCGCCCGACAGCAGGCAACCCGACTCGCCCACCGGCAGCTCCCAGCCCATCGGGTGGCCGGCGGCCACGCGGTCCAGGCCGGTCAGGCGCGCGGCCTCGTCCAGTTGCCCGGGGTCGGCGGCGGCGCGGTCGAGCAGCACGTTGTCGCGCAGCGTGCCGTTGAAGAGACGCGGGTCCTGGCCGACGAAGCCTACGCGGGCGCGGAAGTCGGCGGGGTCGATCTGCCGCAGGTCGATGCCGTCGGCCTCGACCCGGCCTTCCGTCGGCTGATAGAGCCCGGCCAGCACGCGCAGGATGGTCGACTTGCCCGAGCCGATGCGGCCCAGGATGGCCACCCTCTCGCCGGGCCTGAACTGCAGCGTAACGCCCTTCAGCACCTTCGGCGCTTTCGCGGCATCGGCATGCGGGTAGGCGAATCCCACTTCCTGCAGGCCGATGCGGCCGCTGAGTTCACGGCGTGTCACGTAGGCTTTGCCGATCTCGCGCTCGACCGGCAGGGACATTACCTTGTTCAAGGCATGCATCGCCGCGCGTGCGCCCTGGTAGCGCATCGCCAGCATCACCACGCTGGACAGCGGCGCCACCGCGCGGCTGGCGAACATCACCGAGCCGATCAGCGCGCCGCCGGTCAGCAGCTTGTCGTCGATCAAATAGACGCCCCAGACCAGCAGCACCACGGTGACGAGTTGCTGCGCCACCGCCGACAGGTTGGTGGCCAGCGCCGTGACGCTGCGCGAGCGCAAGGCGGTTTCCGCCGCGGCGGCGGTCGACTCTTCGTAGTGGCGCTGGAAGCGGCCCTGGGCGCCCGATGTCTTCAGGTCTTCCAGCCCTTCCACGGCCTCGACCAGCACGCCGTGCAGGTCGGCCTGCTGCTTCATGTTGGCCGCCATCGCACGCCGCAGCGTGCCCTGGATCAGGATGGACATCAGCAGCAGCAGCGGGATCGCCGCCGCCAGCACCCAGCCGAGCGGGCCGCCGACGATGAACACCATGGCGACGAAGATGACGATGAACGGCAGGTCCGACAGCGCCGACAAGGTGGCCGAGGCGAAAAATTCGCGCACCACCTCGATCTGCGCCAGCGTGTGCGCGTAGGCGCCGGCCGACGCTGGCCGGTGCTCCATGCGCACGCCCAGCGTCTGGCGGAACAGCGTGGCGCCGAGCACCAGATCGACCTTGCGGCCGGCCAGGTCGATCAGGTGGGCGCGCAATTGCCGCGCCAGCAGGTCGAACACCAGCGCCATGCCGGCGGCAGCTGCCAGCGCCCACAGCGTGACGAAGGCCTGGTGCGGAATCACCTTGTCGAAGACGACGGAAGTGGCCAGGCCGGTGACCAGCATCAGCAGGTTGCTCAGCATCGATGCCAGCAGGGCCGATCGGTAGTAAGGCAGGAAGCGGCGCAAGGTGCCCCACAGCCAGTGCCGGGCCGGGTGGGCCTGCAGCAGCGGGTCGTCGGTGGACGTGTTCGACAAGGGCGTGGCGACGATCACGCCACCGTTGTGCAAAGCCGCCAGTTCGGCCTGGCCGACGGTGCGGCCGACCATCTCGCGGCCCGGCATCACGATGTCGAACAGCACGCCGCCCTCAGCGGCCGCACGGCGCGCCACCACGATGCAGGCCTGGCCCTCGTTCAGCAGCAGCACGGCGGGCAGCAGCAGCGTGTGCAACTCGCTCAGCGGCCGAGCCAGCAGGCCGGCGTTGTAGCCGGCCTCGATCAGCGCACGCACCGCCTGCCCTGGCATCAGCCGGCCGCGCACCGGCAGGCCGGCCAGCAGCGACGCGGCGGAGCGTTCGCGGCCATGGTGGCGGGTGATCCAGCACAGCGCCTGCGCCAGCGGGTCGTCGTCCAGGAGGCCGGCCTCCGGCTCGCCAGTGGCAGGCACTGGCGCCATGGCGGCAGCGCGGGTCAGCTTGGTGTCTTCGGTGTCGGCCACGACGATATTGAAAGCATGTCAGTTGCCCACACTGCGGCGAGACACCCACGACGCAGGAAGCGGGACGGTCACACCAAGCTTCCCGCCGCGGAACCGGCTTTGCCGGGCCGATGGCGGACGGCCCCCTTGGGGGGTCGCGAGCGCAAGCGAGCCTGGGGGCGTCATTTCAGCAGGCGCGATGGGCGAGCGCCAGGCGTTCGAATTCCACTTCGATGTCGCGCACCATCTGCGGCAGGTCGAAGAGCGGTGACGCGCGGCCGTGTTCGGCCAGATA
>Ga0105046_10001613_pt1 | contig 34822 bp, 23 predicted proteins | sample MAT03_FD_78385 | JGI IMG/M metagenome (GOLD analysis project Ga0105046, IMG submission 78385) | Freshwater microbial communities from Lake Fryxell liftoff mats and glacier meltwater in Antarctica - MAT-03 (megahit assembly) | ecosystem: Environmental > Aquatic > Freshwater > Ice > Liftoff... | reverse complement strand
GTGGAGATGCCTTCGACGGTGATGTGCGGCTCGACCTCGATCACTAGACCGCTGGTGGTCATGCCCATAACTGGCGAACCCAAACCATTTTCGAACAAGTCCGCGGCGGTGTAGGCGCGACACATGCCGCTGAAGTGATGGTTGCGTTGGCCGTCGATCACGGTGAAGGCAGCATCCGGAGTCAGATTCTTGGCCAGCGTGGTCCAGGTCGCGGCGTCGAGGATGAGTTCGGGTGCGGTTGGTGGTTTAGCGAGGTGATGGAATCGGACCATCACCTGCCGGGCCATGCGTCGTTCGCGATCGGCAAGGAACTTTGCAATCTGGAGATGGATCTCGGGTGTGTGGCGAACGATGATGGCGCCGTTGTAGTCTGCAATGAAGACCCCGGCGTTCGACCAGGAGTCTGGCCCGACGTGTGGTTGGATCTCCTCGATCATCTCTGGCGTCTGGTGATTCTGGTGGTGACCGGCGAACAGCGGTTGGGGATCAAGGGCACCATCCGGTAGGCGTTGTACGCCGAGGCGTGGTCCGGGCGATGGTCTGATCTCTGTGGTCATGGTGGCAGTGGACGTGAGTACACGTTCCATTCGACGTTCGCTGTTCGCGTTCCACTGCTCCACCAGAAGCAGCCCGTCTTCGCAATGGACGGCAGCCCGATGCAACCACAGCGACTTGGTGACAGCCTCCCAGGATTGATCCATCAGATGGATGTCTGCTTCCTCACGTACCAGTTGCTGGGCATCATGGTGGATGACCAGTCCGGTCTGGGTGAGGGACGCGAGGCGTTCAAGTGCGGTCATCACTGGTTGGTTGGTGATGTCGAGAGACGTGGAGGCTGGCATAGTAAACGCCGGAGTCGGTGCCGTGGTGGCCATCGGTAACGGTGACGGCCCAGCGCTTTCCACCACGATTACCGCTCTGCCATCACCATGCGGTGCGACCAGCACCAGTGCGTGGTGGTCGGGAAGGAATACGTCGCCAGCCGGTTCCCACGACCAGACGACGGGCTTGGCCAGGATGAGCGTCTGATCGCCGCTAGCAGGACGATCGTTGGCGGGATCCGCCGGAATCGGTGGGACGACCAGCGTGGCTGTCGAACCCGGACGCGCTTCGCTCCATGACAACCGGAAGGTCAGGCGTTGGCGTCCGCGTCCGGCGATTGGACGCAGTTCGCACGACCAGCCGGTGGTGAGGAGTTCGGCGATCGGGAGCAGGCTGTCACGCATCCGCTCCGTGCTGGCCATGATCTCTTGATTGCGCTGATCGGCGGCGTGGACATCTCGCTGGTCGGTGGCATGGAGTTGGAACCGTTTGCGGGTGGTCAGGCGTTTGCACAGCGCGTCGGCGGTTGTGTGTGGGACGATTCCGGGCGTGATCGGCTGATCCCCCGCCAGGACGCCAAAGGTCACGCTCCAGGTGCTGGCGGCCGTGGCGTGTTTGACCAGGTGCGCCAGTTCGCGCCGCAGCAGGCGTTCTTCCTGCGGGTTGACCGTGGCGACTAATTCATGCCCGGCATGCAGGTCCAGCTTCACCTCGTCGTCCTGCTCCAGGCAGTTGCGCAGGTATTCGACCGTCGCTTGGGCGTCAGGCACATACACAGTTTCGATCGCTGGCAGGACTTGCTTCCCAGTGGGATTGATCGAACGCGGCACGTGTCGTTCGACATCGGCTCGATCCGGTTCCGGGAAGATTGCGAGCGCACCATAATCACGCAGATCAATCGTGATGATCCGCCGTGCAGCGACGCGCCACGTGGCGAAGCGTGCCACCGTCATCTGCTGCGTTTCGGCGGTGATGACCAGCTCTTGCGTCTGTTCGAGCAGCTCCAGCACCCGTCGCAGGCTGACCGGAGCAGTGAGCGCGATGGTCACCTCGTGCCCCTGAGCGATGTCAGCCATGTCCTCGCCGCGCTTCACCGGACAACCAGCGGCAGTACCGATGGCATCCAAGACCTCGCCGAGCTTCATCTGCCGCCATGTGGGCGTCATGGTTTTTGTCAGCCATGCCGGTTCGCCGACCACCTCCAGCGCAGGGAGGGCGAGGGCGAATGACAACAGCAGCAGCTGACGCGTGATCATGGCGTGGACCTCAGAAAGATGGCCGATGCCTGCTGTTTGTACGGACGGATCACGAGGAAGTTGCTGGAGAAAGGATCGTGGGAGCGCTCACGGCTTCTTGGTGAAATCCAGCACCTCGACACTGAGGGCGTAGAACTGTCCCGCGAAGGGATAGATCGCCGCACCGCCGGAGGGGATCACGCGAGTATCGCGAATGCGATCCTGGTGCAGGTCGACCAGATCAAGCGGCGTGAGCTGCTGTCCTTGCTGGTTTTTCAGTACCGACAACGTGGTGTTGAGTTTACTGGCGGTGGTCAGGCGGGTGGTGGTGACCACGCCGGCATTGGTGACGTGGGTTTCGACGTCGACGGCCAATCCCTCGGAGATCAGCGAGACGATGGGATCAAAGGCCTCCTGGTTTACGTCGGCGTCGGCGATGATAAGACGTTGCGTGCCGCTGAAATGGTGGTTGCGCTGTTCGTCCGACGACAACACCACACCCACGGGTGCGGCCACGGTTTTCAGCACGGCAGTCCACGCGTTGGCATCCAGGACGCTGGGCAGCGGTGCTGCGGCGGGCAGCCGGTAGCAACGCACCACCACCTGACGAGCGGCAGTGCGTTCGAGTTGGGCGATAAACTCAGCGATGCGCTGATGGATCTCAGGAACCTGAATGATGATCAGGGAGGTCTGGAACTCCTTGATGCCGACCCCTTCGATAGTCCAGGTCGTCGGGGCGATGAAACGCTGAATCAATTCGACGAAGTCGTTGATCGGCTGGACCGAATCAGGTTCGATCGGCGGCAAGAGACGTGATCCGACTCCGCCAGGTTCCGGGATGTCCAGGTCGGGACCCGGAAAGCTGCCCATCGCCAAGGTCAGCGTCCGGATGTCGTAGGTGTGGCTGACCAGACGGGCGCGGAATTCGAGATCGGCATCACTGATCTGCAGATGTTCACCAACGATTTTCATGGTCAGTCGGTATTCGTCCGCCAGCCAACGCGTGGCCTCTGCCCAGGTCACCTTGCGTCCGATCAGGGTGACTTTCTCGTCGAGCCGCTCGTGCACATTGCGCTGCACCACCAGTCCGGCACTGCATTGGTCGGCGATCGTTTCCAGTACGGTGCTGAGCGGCTGGTTTTTCGCCCGCAGATCGAGCTCCGCCGGTTGTTCGACTGCATGCAGGCTGATGACGGTGCCCAAAAGCAGCGCAGTGAGAGCAGGGGAGCAGCGGCTCATGGCAGGGCCTCCAGGATCATGACGGCAGTGCCAGCGGGATGTTCGCTGGCGAAGATGAGCGCGCGGTCCTTGGGCAGCATGGTTTCGCCGCGCGGTTTCCAGGTCCACAACACCGGTTTGCTCAGCGACACGGTGACTCCTGGACGCAGGTCGCCACCCTCGCTGCTGGTGGTGCTGGTGGTGGTCTTGTCCTCTCGTCGTGGTGGATCGCCTGGCTTGGGCACTTTGCCAGCTTCGGGCGGAAGGTCGGTGGTAGTCGTGGTGGTGGTCGTGGAACTCGATCCGGCTTTCACCCGTGCCGGGTTGGTCAACTCGGTGGTGCTGCTGGGCAAGGGATCGACCCAGGACAGCAAGTAAGACAGGTAGACGAACTCGGTCCCGATGACTGGCCGCAGCTCCATCGCGACGCCGGTCGTCAGCACGCTGGTTGCCGGATCGAACTGGTAGTTCACCACATCCAGGTCATCGATGAGTGCCTGCTGATGTCCATCGATGGCATGGACACGTTGCCCATTCATCGCAGACACCGTCAGACGGCGCAGGGATTGCAGTCGCGGTCGGAGCGCCTGTGCCTCGGCTGGCGTACACATCCCGGTGGTGCTGAGTGTCTGACCCGCGGGGAGCGTGCCGTACGACACGCTCCAGGCAGTGCGTTGCAGCAGGCGTTGTTGCTGTTCGGTCAGCGCCGCGCGGATGGCGGTCTCTTCTTCGGCGGTGATCATCACATGCAGATTGCCGTTGCCGCGCAGAGTGGCGTCGGCATTGCCCGCCAGACCGCGCAGCCAGTCGACCACTTCGCTGGGATCCGGACCCCGGCCGGCGTGGTGGTCGCCGGTGTCGGCGGCGAACAGCGAGAACCCACCTCCGCCACCGCTGCTGGAGGCGTTGTCGTATCCCAGGTTCGGGGCGAAAAAATCAGGCGGATTCAGGAACAGGCCGTAGTCACGCAGCGCTAGGTTGACCAGCCGGCGTTTACGGTCGCGATAATCCGTCCAGGTTTCGACGGTCAGCTTGAGTGGTTCCGCGGTGAAGCGGATCTCCTGGGTGCGTTCGAGCAGTTCCAGCGTGTCGCGCATCCGCACTCGCGCGCGATCGATCAAGGTGATCTCCAGCCGGTCGGCGAGATTATCGATGGTGTGGGTGGTGCTCAGCGGAGCGCACTGTTTCTCCACATCTTTCAGCACCGTGGATAATGGGGCGGCATGCCAGGCGGCGCGGTAGCGGTTCTCCAGGTACGGCACCTCCCCGACCACGTCCAAAGCGTGGGCGGCGGTGGACAATGCAGAGACGAGTAACAGCGGTTTCAGCATGGGATCCTCGATGGTGGGACCATCGTCGCGATGCCCCAGGGGCAAGGCGCGCTAGTGTCGAGGGGGTGGCGGGTGTGTCAGGGTGCGGTCACCGCGACACGCGCGTTTGGTGGTCTTACGCAGCCCTACGCAGCACCGGAACCACGGTGGACTCTGCAGCGGACCCCATCACCCTGCGCCGCCACCTGTTCATCCGATTCCACCAACTCGCACGGAGGCGATCCCATGGCCACACTCACGCTTTATTACGGCACCAACCGCGCCCATACAGGCAGCGATCGCTGGAATCCCACCGGCTACGGTGCGCGCTTTAGCAGCGACGGTGCCGAGAACCTGCGATTCGGTCGCATTGGCATGTCGGCGGACAGCAAGAAACTTACGAGCTACCTGACCAAGAGGCAGAAGGTCCTTGGCGAGGGCGATGGTGAAGGTCTCGGCGATTGGCTGGCGCAGCAACCGATGTCGATCGCCGCCTATCGTGAGAGCATTGACCCGACGGTGGCGGATGCCCATCAGCCGAACGCGGTATTCGGTTCCGCCGCGTTGTTCGCTGCGCTCAAAGGCCACATGGACAAAGGGGCGGATGTACTGATCTACATCCACGGTTTCAACGTCGCCTGGAACGAGGCAGTCGGCGCTGCGTTGGCTTTACAGGAACAGCTCAACCATCATGGAGATCAACCGGTGGTAGTGGTGCTGTTCAGTTGGCCATCGGATGGCAAGTCGATGCCGTTCACGTCGTACCGCAGTGATCGCACCGATGCCAAGGCCAGTGGTTACGCCGTCGGACGTGCGCTGCTGAAGTTCCGCGACTTCCTGATGCTGCTCCGCTCACAGGTCGCGAATGGCGAGGCCAAGCCCTGCAATCAGGAGATCCACCTGCTCTGCCATTCGATGGGCAACTACGTGCTGCAGAATGCGCTCGCACGCATCGCCGAGTTCAGCCCAGGGACCTTACCGCGTATGCTCACCAATGTCTTCCTGTGCGCTGCCGATGTCGATGACGACGTGCTGGAACCTGGCGAACCGCTCGGTCGTCTCGATGAACTGACGCAAGCGATCAACGTCTACACCAATCGTGGGGACAACGCGCTGCGCATCAGCGATTTCACCAAGGGCAATCCTGATCGTCTGGGCAGCGCCGGGCCAGCACGTCCGCAGCAGGTGCATACCAAGGTGTTGCAGGTCGACTGCACGCCGCTCATCGGTGGACTGGTCAAGCACAGCTATTATCTGACCGGCAAAGTGAACCGCGACATCGCCCAGACCATTGCGGGCCTGGAAGCGGAAATGATCAAGCGTGCACGCAAACGCGTGCATGACCGCTGTGTGTCGCTGACTTAAACTGAACTATCGACGTCCACGGGCGCAAATCGGAGATGACCATGAGATTCCTGACCATTGTGTTGCTGGCCATCGTGACGGCTTCCTGTCCGGCGGCGGACTCGTTCGAGGGTGCCTTTGGCGCTCTCGATCCGGTTGCCGCCGGAATGGATCCCGAACTGGTGTCGCTGGTCGTTCCCCAAGTGGAATCAGTGGATGACGGTTCGCCGGCCAAGGCCATGGGTCTGAAAGTGGGCGATCGACTGGTCGGCCTCGATGGACTGCTCGTCGTTGGGAAAGCGGAATGGGATCTGGTGCGTTACCGTCGTTCTGACACGCCGAAGGATATCCGTATCGCGGTGTTACGCGATTATCGGGTGATCGAATTGCGGAGCGAGACGGTCCTCCCTGGCCGGCGGGTGGGGTTCTCGTTCGCTGAGGAATCAGCGGTGCGTATGGCCGCCCTGGCCCGCATCGGCTTCAAAGTTCCGGACGACCAGGAGATCGCCCTCACCTTTCCACCCCGCGCTGCGTTGGCATTACTGCGCTGGAATGCGCACCGTGGTCCGGAGGAGTCCTCGGCCTGGGTTGGTGAGTTCGCTGTATTATTCACTGCATTGACGAATCAGCATTGGGCTGCGGCGGCGGGCCAGTCAGCGATTGCGGTGCCCGCGTCATGTCCGCAGATCCAGAAGCTGGAGCGTTTCTACCGTGCACTTGCTGCCTACCACGCTGCTGGTGAGCAAGATCCGGATCCCAACTATCTGGGTGAGGATCTCACATGGTACACCATCCACTATCCGTATCCGCACGTCTTGTTGCCGGAGCTCGGCGCGTTCAAACATTCGGATGCGGCCCTGGTGACGGCCTTGGAAGAGCTGCGTCATCATTCCGGAGAAGTGGCCTTCGGGCGTGCAGCGGTTGAGCGCTTGGTGATTCAAGAAGGGGAAAGCGATTACGCCCATCGCGTTAAGTTCGCGGTGTTACATCCAGACAATCACGGTGGTTGGCCTTACCGTCATGCGGATATTTACGAGGCGAAAACACGTGGGCCGATCCTGGCCGCGCTTACCACCCTGGCGGCAGGTGAAGAGCCTCTGGCTGATTGGAGCCGCTTCACTTTGGTCACCGGAACCCTGGTCGATGTATTGGACAAACAGCGCGAAAAACCACTGGCTGAGGTGTTGCCGAAAGTGGCCGCGCTGCGGCAACGTTCCCCGTTGCTCGGATACCTCGCCTTGGATGTCACGATGGGCGGGCTCTCCTTCTGGAATTTCGAAGGCGCGCGCGAGCCCATGCGCACCGCATTCAATGCCGGACCATTACCGTCGCCGGAACAACCTTCACGGCTGTTGCAGTACCTGCGTGCGCATGAGGCCAGTCTGGCATTCTCTCGTCTGCCAAAGGACGGCTTGCCGTTGTGTTCGCAGCTCGACCTCATCCACGCCGCGTTGTCTCGTTCGATCGCTTTTGCTGAACTGCAGCGCCGACTGGCCGATGAACGAGTCGCCGATTTGCCAATCGCTGAGCGCGTGGCGTTGATGGCGCAGATGCGCGACTACGTGCAGATATCTTGTCAGGCAGAGGATGTTCGTGCGATGGCCCGACTGGACCTGCCAGGAGCATTGACCGAGGCGCTTGGCGATTTCGCCCGCGGCCAGGTGCGGCAAGGAAAGGACACCTCGTGGCTGTACGGCGCGAATGACACCATCTTTGCAGCAGCACCGGAGCAGAAGGCGGTTCCGCGCATGCACCAACTGATAGCGACGATTCCGTGGACGGATCAAGGCGCAGCAGAGGCGGCCATTCGGAATGCCTACCTGATTGCGGGCACCCCGATGGCGGCCCTGCATCTGGCCGAGGTCTGCGACGCCAAGGGATTCGGCACCGTGGCTACCGACCTTCGCAAACGTGTCCTGGGTTTGTACGATGGTTTGGATGAGTTGCTGGCGCAGGGCAAATACAACCGCCGTTTCCGGTTGTGGATCCTGGAACTGTGCCCGCGTACCTGCGCATTCTTCTCGTCGACCGCTGTCCGTGCTTTAGCAGCAGGCGAGCGTTACACCGCCTTGCAGAAGGAAGGTGAGGACTGGGATTCCGTCTGTCTGTACCTGGCTCATGCCGCCATGGTCAGCGGTCAGGTCGGCCTCGCGTGCGATTGGCTTTGCCGTTCGTTCACCGCTGCCAAGCAGGACGACAAGCCGTTGTTCATGGTCGACGGTGAGCTGGTCACCGATTGCCGTTCCTACCGCACACAGCTGCTGCAGGCGATGCTGGAACTGCCCGAACTGACGCTGCCGCTGCGCAAACGTATCATCGCCGCGGCACGGCACGATCTGGTCGATGACCGCTTCGCCACGCTGCTGGGTGTCACGCGTGCGAGCCTGACCGGTCAGGGCACGGCGCCTGGGGCCAACGACTTCTGAGAAGCGGCCTTGAAAGGCGGGATCGACATGGAGCACTGGAGGACCAGAGGAAGACAGAGTAGAAACCCCAGCGGTTTTTTCCGGGTGTCGCTTCTTGTTGGTCTCCGGTTCTCCGGTCATCCATGTGCAGTTCGGTCTTTCCAGACCGGCTTCTGAGTGCTGCGAGCACTCAGGGTTTGACCACCGCGTCGCGCACAGCCTTCATGCCGGCCAGCGGATCTTCTCCACCCACCGCTTCCAGCAGCGCGACGCCGATGGTCTCCTCGCCAGTGAGGTGGACATTGTCCGTGGACAGCATTTCGTGCCAGGTTTCGCGCACCACGGCCCATTCGGCTTTTTCCTGGTCCCACAGATCGACGCCCGGCTTCCAGTCGAAGCCGTCGAGGTGTTGGTAACGCTCCAGGCCGATCTCGGACACTAGGTAACCGTCGAGCGGTACGGTGCCGTCCTCCGCGAGTTTCAGTTTACGGTTGTCCTGCCACAGCACCCAGCCGTCCGGCGTGATGGTGATGCGGTGCACGCCTTCCATGACATCGTAATCCTGGCGCACACTCTTTTCGCGCCGCGGACGTGGGCGCCAGTGACGGTCACTGGTCCACGAGCTGACCTCACCGTCGTGACTCCAGCGACCAAAGGTTTCGTAACGCGGTTCATCGCCCACGCCGTAGACCGCTTGCGACCAGGTGCCGGCGGCTTCGTTGGGATCGACGCGTTCGTGACGCCACTTGGCGCGCCCGCGGTAGCGCAGCAGATCGCTGTCCTGCCAGGTCCAGTCCTGACGCCAGTGTTTGACCACCATGGCTTCTTCTTGGCCGGCGAAACGCATCACCAACTGGTGCTGCAAGACGATGCGCGTGGGCGTGTCTTCGATCACGGCGATGCGTTCGGTGGCCCACGAAAAGTACGGTGCCGCAAGTTGGTAGCCGGAACGCAGCGGGATGGTCTCCTGGAAATCGAAACTGGTGCGATATTCACCCGCCATCGCCTTGATCGCCGCGCGATCGCGTTCGATGCCGAGCGGCACGCCAGCGAGTTCCTTCCATGCGGGCGAGGGCGAGGGGGACAACGTCACCGGCGCGCCGGTGGAAGTCCCACCGCGGCTCGCCAAGAACGCCTGCTCCAACGGCCAAGCAAACGGACGCGAAAGAATCTTGGCGGCGTCTTTGTCCTTCTTGGTGGGAGCGGCGACTGGCGCGGCTTTGCCTGTCGGGGCGGCTGGCGCGTTCGGTGACGCGGGTTGTGCCGTAGCCGGCGCCTGGTCATCCGTGCGTGGCGTGCAGGCGACGAGCGCCAGCGAACAGGAGAGGAGGGGCAGAAACGTCCGCATCGTCATGGAAGACCTCACAGGAATGGGCCGGACTGTGGTCCAGGCCGGTGTGGCTGTCCAGCGGGAGATGGTGCCCGTCAGCAGGTGAACGGCCAGGCACCTCCGCGGTAGTAGGCTGACCATGAGAACGGCCGCACTGCTCCTGCTCGCCCTGTTTGCCGCCCTGCCGAGGAGTTTTGCCGAAGAGGATGTCTTCGCGCCGGCGAACCGCTTCGCCTGGTGCATCGTGCCGTTCGACCAGGCCAAGCGCACGCCGGAGCAGCGCGCGGCGATGCTGGAAAAGCTCGATATCCCAGGCCTGGCTTACGACTGGCGCGATGAGCACATCCCCAGCTTCGATGCCGAGATCGCCGCCTGCAAAGCCCATGGCATCAGTTTCACCGCGTGGTGGTTTCCTGGCAGCCTGGACGACACGGCGAAAATCATCCTCGCTACCTTGCAAAAGAACGGCGTGAAGACCCAGTTGTGGGTCATGGGCGGTGGTGCGCCGACGACCTCGCCCGAGGACCAGAAGAACCGCGTCGCTGCCGAAGTCGCGCGACTCAAGCCGATCGCTGAAGCCGCATCTGCCATCGGTTGCCGCGTCGGCCTCTACAACCACGGCGGCTGGTTTGGTGAACCCGACAACCAGATCGCGATCATCGACCTGCTGAAGGCACAAGGCGTCACCAACGTCGGCATCGTCTACAGCCAGCACCACGGCCACGCCCACGTCGCGGGCTTCGCCGCGCTGTTGCAGCGCATGAAGCCGCACCTCTACGCGCTCAACCTCAACGGCATGTTTCCAAATGGCGATCGCAGCGGCAAGAAAATCACGCCGGTAGCGCAGGGACCACTCGACGCCGATCTGCTGCGCATCATCCGCGCCAGCGGCTGGCGCGGCCCCATCGGCCTGCTCAACCACACCGACGAGGACGCTGAAGCGCGCCTGAGCGACAATCAGGACGGACTCAACTGGCTGGTGGAGCAGATCGACGGCAAGGTGTCGCTTCCGAAACCGGTGCCGCGCTCGTGGAAGCAGTGAACTAGCTTCGAGCTGCGAGCTTCGAGCTACGAGCTACGAGTTTCGAGTTTGGATCTAACTCGTAACTCGTAACTCGTAACTCGTAGCTCGCAGCTCGCAGCTCGCAGCTATCCCAACGCTTCCCCAGCCTTCAAAATCCACGCCGACTCGTGGCGCGTGAAGCCGATCTTCGGGTAATACTCCACCGCCTGCGGCGCGGCGATCAGCACGATCATCGCGCGTGGTCCCAACTCGGCGCGCGTGCGCTTGATCAATTCCAAACCCAGGCCGAGGCGCTGGTGACTTTCACGCACCGCCAGGTCAGCCAGGTAGCAGACGTAGCCGAAATCCGTCAGCGAACGGCTGATGGCCACCAACAGGTCGCCGTCCCAGGCGGTGATCACCAAGTTGGCGTGTTCCAGCATCTGTTGCGCGATGGCGCGATCATCCAGCGGCCGGCGGTCGCCCAGCGTGCAGGCGCGGTACAGGTCGATGACCTGATCCACATCCAAGTCGTTGCCGCGGCGGTAGGTGATGGCCATGGTGGGCATAGTCCGAACCTGCTGGCCCTGGCAATCACCGCGAAACCCAGGTGCATGCTGGCGGTATCCACGGCGGATGACCCTTCCGGAGACCGTCCCATGCGTTCCCTCCCCGTCTTGTTGCTCGCCTCCTGCCTCTGGCTTCCCGTTCTGGAATATGGCGCGCTGACCGCTGGAGAGGCGACACCGACCTCGACGGTGACCAAGGTCGACGACTTCTCCCTGCTCGACCACCGCGGTGAGTTTCAACAGCTCAGCCGCCACTCTGATGCGGCTTTCATCGTGCTGTTCAGCTTCGCCACCGGCTGCCCGATCGTGCGGCAGAACATCGTCGAGGTGCAGGCCATCGCGGGTGAATATGCCAGCAAGGGCGTGCGCGTGGTCTGCATCGATTCGTCACCTGCCGACGACCGCAAGGCGGTACAGGACGAGGTCGCCTCGCTGATGACCAGCTTGCCGGTACTGATGGATGAGACGCAACTGGTGGCTGAAGGACTGAACATCACGCGCACGGCGGAGGCGATCGTGGTGCGGACCAAGGACTGGTCGCTGGCTTGGCGTGGCCCGGTTGACGACCGCGTTGGCTATGGCGCGCAGAAGGCGGAAGCCTCGCGTCGTTTCCTGCGCGAAGCGCTCGATGCGGTGATCGCGGGACAACCGGTGCCCACCGATGCCCCCGTGGTGAAGGGCTGCGCCCTGACCTTCACCCAGGCGCGTGCCACCCACAAACCGGATTTCGCCAAGGACGTGGCCCCGATCATCGAAGCCAACTGCCGTGAGTGTCACCAGAAGGGTGGCGTCGCGCCGTGGTCGATGGACAGCCACAAACAGGTCGCCGGCCGCGGTGCGATGATCCGCGAGGTCATCCGCACGCGGGCCATGCCACCGTGGGACGCCGATCCAGCGCACGGCACGTTCGCCAACGACTGCGGCATCACCGTCGCCGAGGCCCGCACCATCGTGCACTGGATTGAGAACGGCGGCTTGGCGTCGGCGACCGATCCGCTCGCGCTCAAGAAACCAAAACCGCAGCCGGAATGGCCGCTCGGCAAACCGGACCTCATCATCTCGCTGCCACCGCAGGATGTCCCGGCTACCGGCAAGCTGCCGTACCGTTTAGTGAGCGTACCGGTGGACATTCCCAAAGATGTGTGGGTGCGCGCAGTGCATCTGAAACCCGACCATCGCGAGTGGCTGCACCATGCGTTCGCGTTCGTCGGCGATGATGACCTGGAGATCCCGGAGGACATCGCCGCCGATCCGCGCATCGCCAAGTTGCTCGAACGCTTCAAGGGCCAACCGCTGCCGCCGGAGTTGAAGGCGCGCCTCGACAAGGCCCCGCGTGGCCTGACCTCGTTTTTCGCCAGCTACGTTCCCGGCCTGGATCCGGCGCCGTTCCCAGAGGGCACCGGCAAACTGCTAAAGAAGGGCGCGACGCTGAACTTCCAGTTCCACTACACCACCAACGGTATCGCCGGCACCGACAAGCCGAAGTTCGGGCTCTATTTCGCCAAGGGCAAAAAGGACCAACCGGAACGCGAACTGAAGGTCACCAGCGCCTTCAAACTGCGCCTCGACATCCCGCCGATGGAACGCCATAGCCCGGCGAGCGCTGAACGCCGAATCGTCAAGGACAGCGTGATCTACGCTCTGTCACCGCACATGCATTACCGCGGTTCGTCGATGCGGTTCACCGCGATCTATCCCGGTGGTAAGGAGGAGATCCTGCTGTCAGTGCCGCGTTACGACCTTGACTGGCAACGCACCTACATGCTGGCTGAACCCAAGGTTGTTCCAGCCGGCACGCGCATCCTGGTTGAAGGCGCGTTCGACAATTCACCGAGCAATCCCGACAATCCCGACGCGACCAAACGCGTGAAGTTTGGCGACCAGAGCTGGGATGAGATGTTCATCGGCTACATGGTTTACGCCGACGCGCCGACCGCCGCGGCAAAGTAGATCGGCGCCTGCGGTCAGCGGTGGACGACCCGCCGTTCACTTCTTGAAGTTGCGCAGTTCCAGTTCCTGCAACTGCGGCGTCATCAGGTCGCCTGGGTATTCGATGCGGTAGGAAAACGCGGACGTGCGTTCCTTGCCCGGTTCAATGACCATGTCCCAACGCAACATGCCGCGATCGTTGGCCTGCGGTTTGGGCACTGGCGAATCGAGATCGACGGTGATGCGCTCGTCCTGCGCGACCGGCAGGGATTCATAGACCGCGAGTTGGACGGTGTCAGGACGGAAATTGCGCGCCTGGATCGAGTAGGCGAAGGACAGGCGCTTCTGTTTCGAAAAGAAGGTCAGGCCGCTGTTCTTCTCATCCAGACGGCGGGTGAGCTTGATCGATTCGTCGATCCCCAGGTAGAGGCTGGCGACCTCACGCGGAGCGACGAAGTCCAGGCTGGCGCTGCCGATCAGATCAGCGCCGACGAAGACGTTGGCCGTTCCAGGGAGGATGGGCATCTCACTGGCGTTGAGCGCGTGACCGGTGATGTAGGTATTGAGCGACACTCGCGGAATGGCGTGCAAGGTGGTGGTCATCGTCAGGCTGCTGTGCGCGATACGCACGCGGTGCGGTTTTCCATTGGAGGCGACGTGGTTGCGCCCAGGCACGACGAAGACCGCGCTGGTACTGCGTTGTTCGACCGCGCGGCTGATCACGTCGACCGCCACGGCATTGGCGAGGAGATTGTCCTGCGCGTCGTTGAGCGCCTTGCTGCTGCGGTTGCCTTTGTTCTGGTACAGGTTCGCCGACGGCAGGTTCAATCCACCCACGATTTCGAAGTTGTTAAACGAAAGACTGCTGTTCGCCGGTCTGCTGTTCCCGCGTTGCAACTGCGGCACGTCGCCCGCATTCAGATACCACGGCGCCGGTTTCGGCGATTGCGCCAGGATCGCAGGACGCGCCGCCGACAGGGTCAGTTGGGCGTTGGTCCATTCCTCGCCGGTCGCCTGCTGCACCAGTGCGTCGTAATCCAGTTCGAGCTTGGTGCGGTCACGATCGGTGCGGGCATCATAGACCGGGATCCAGAGCGCGCCGGGAACCAAGTAACTGAGGCGCAGTTCACCCGCACCGGCCTGCGGTGCGCGCAGGGTGATGACGACATCACGGCGTTCGAGCCGTGACGCGCTGCTGGCCTGTGCGAGTTCCCGCCGTTTGGCGTCGATGCGGGGCAGGAGTTCATTTCGCACGGCATCAATGGTGCGGCGTTCAGTCGCCTGATCCGCTCGTTGTTTGCCGATGAAGGCGAGGATGCCCTGGTATTCCTCGATCGTCGGTCGCGTCGGCAGGGCGCCATCCTTGCCGGTGACTTGGCGGAATGGCGCCTCTTGGACGGCATCAACGAAGGCATTGGCCTTGGCCAACGCCGCGCTGCGGTCGTCGAGTTCACGCAGTTGGGTTTCGGCCGTGAGCAGATCGGCCTGCAGCGTGCGGATTGCCGCCTCCTGGCTCTGCGCCAGAAAGACCTTGTGGCTCTGCACACCGTCGACCTGCGCACCGCCATTCACCGTCACGCGCAACGACTGCTCATCCAGATCCGACGGCAGGCCGCTGATCGTGATCACCTGAATTCCAGCCACCAATGCGACGTCGGCGCGGCGCGTCACGTAGGCGCGGTCAAGAAAGACCGTCGCGGCTTCGACGGTCGAGGCCACGGCGGCTGGCGCCTGCTCCTCCGCGGATAACCATGAAGCACAGCATCCCAAGGCAACGAGGGCGGATACGAGCGGGATGGAACGCATGTGAACTCCTGGGACGAGGTTGTGTGCTGATGACGGAAAGGTGACGGAAAGGTGACGGAAAGGTGACGGAAAGGACGAGCGTCGTAGACCTATCATCGCTCGGACAGCTGTCGAGTAACGCTCTGGTAACGCCGTGGAGCGATGGCAGGGCCGGCGATGTCCAACTCCTTGATCCACCGCTTGGTCGCGAGCACAGTCCGCGTTTGAAGCGGGTTGAACGGCAGGAATCCTCCGCCATCCCACGCCGCTGGAGGTCCCATGCCATCCCTCATCGCATCATCCCATCACCTGCTGCTCGGCATCGCCGTGTTGTTGACGCTGTCGACCACCATGCGGGCGGAGGACGTGCCGTCGCCGGCGTGGACCGTACCCGTTGGCTGGACCAAACTCGACCAGCAGAAGCCGATGCGCTACGCCACCTTCAAGGCCGGTGAAGGCGCCACCGCGGTGGAGGTGGTGCTCTCGACCTTCCCTGGGGACGTCGGCGGTCTGCATGCCAACGTCAATCGCTGGCGCGGTCAGGTCGGCTTGGCGGCGATCCCGCAGGATCAACTCGCGGCCAACGTCACGCCCTTCGAGGTGCCTGGATTCACCGGCCATACCATGCGTCTGAAAGGCGATGCCCAGCACATGCTCGGTGCGATGATCAAGGATGTGAAAGCAGAGCGTACGTGGACGGTGAAGATCACTGGTACCATGGCGGCGATCGATGCGCATGAGGCGGCATTTGTCGCCTTCGCCAAATCGTTCAGTCCAGGGAAGTGAACGACGCCACGGTGCGTTCCGTGCGGCGATTCCTCTACGGTTCATGATCGCTGATTGGAGTCATCTTCATCCGCGTGGTCCTGATCCGCATGGCTTGCAGGTGCCGGCACGCAGACAGCGTCCCACCCGGTCGTTGAACTGTGCGCGGACGAACGATAGATGCCTATGGCGGATCGGCACGGAAAGGGCAAATCGTGGAACTGTTTTCCCGCTTCCTGATCGGGTTGGTGCTGATGGCGCAGGCCGTGGCTCCGGTGTCGGCCGGGGAAACCACACCGACGCCGGGAAATGTTTGGTCCCTAACCGAAGCAGAGCGGCAGGCGCTCGACCACGTTGTCGAACGTGCGATCACTGCGGGATTGCCGGATGCGCGCGGAGGAACGTTCGTCGTTGGCGCAGTGCAGTATGCGATGCGCGATTCAAGGAACGGAGAGTTCTTCACGCGCATGTGCACGGCTGATGGCCGACATCATGGCGATACCTTTCCAGAACATCATGAGCGAGATCTCGGTATACGGTCTGGCGGGTGAGGACGTGATCGAACAAATCACCACCCGACCCATGCACCTCAGTTTACCCAAGGCGGAACGCGATCAGATCATCGCGCTGCAACGGGCTGCGGTCGTCAAAGTCCTGCCGCTGGTTTTTCCGGCAGCCAATCTGCGGGCGGCGATCCCTGGCTTGTCGGTTGGAGGGGCGGTCAACGCCAACCAGGCCTCAGAATTCTGAGCGGCTTCAGCAGCACAAGAAAACCACTGGTCTGGGAAGCAGTGCCAGATCGTCGGTCATCGGCTAGTGCTTCGGTCTGCTGGACGTCGGCTAGCCCACGTCACACCGTCATGCAGTCGGAACAGCGCCGCAGGCCATCCATTGCGCCGAGGATCCCGCTCGGATAGATGCTGCTGGTCCCTGACTGGAGGTTGCCATGCGTCATCACCCAAGTTCCACCCTGCTGCTGCTGGCGCTTGGTCTGATCGCCTCCTTTCCCGTGGTATCGGTGCATGCGGGTGATGCGGCGACGCCAGCCGCTACACCAGCACCTGCATCACCAGCCGAACCGGCCTGGACCATGCCGGAGGCCGAGCGCCAAGCCCTGCATGCCGTTGTCGAGCAGGCCATCGCCGCCGGCTTGCCCGATGCGAAGGGGGCGACCTTTCTGCATGGCAAGGTCGCCCATCAGGTGCAGGTGAACATGGGCGGTCGCGTCCACGCCCAGAAACAACAGGCGGAGGGTTTGCATCTGCGATTGGCCGATGGACGCGTGTTGCTCAACCTGCGCTGGCCGGTGCCAACCACCGGTGAGGGTGCCATCGACATCAGCGGACTGGAAACCGTCACCCAGGACCAGTTGGTCGAACTCGGTGCCAAACACCCCAATCTCCGATATTGGAAAGCGCAGGACATGGAGGCGCAACTCGCGCGCTACTTCGCCCCCAGCGAAATCCCCAAGTTGCGCGCGGTGTTCGCCATCCGTGAACTGTTGGTGTTGGCCCAGGGTTCGGGCAACGATTCGGCGGTTCCGGCACTGATGTTGCTGCGCCTGCAGGTGCCGAATGCGGAATTGGTGGCGCTGAGCGTTTCGCTGAATGTTTTATGGAATGAGATCGGCCAGGAATTTTTTTCCGGCAAGGCGGTACGCCTGAATCTGACGCCGATCGACCAGAACACCCATTGGCGTGAACGCGCCAAAAAGATGAAAAGCATACGCGGTTTGGTGCTACCACCCACGGCCACCGCTCTGCGGCAAGGTGCGATCGGATGGTTCCTGAACGCGCTCTATGTCGGTGAGCAGGAGCGATGGCAGCGTCCGGGTACGGCGTCCGTGCTCACCCCAGCGCAGGCCGGACAGGCCATCCGGGCGCTGGTCGACGCGAACGATCCGGGATCTGTGGCGTTCACCGCACTCATCAACGCTTTCGAAGAGCGCGCGGCAATTCCGACCGACATCACGCTGGAGTCCGATCTTACCACTGTGCTCCGCTGGTGGGATGACGCTGGGCAAATGAACCACCAGCAGGAGGAGCGCCAGAGCGTTGCCGACCTTACCAAGCAGATTGAACGCATGCCAGCGGAGCACCGATCGGCGCTCATCACCCAGGTGGTGGTGCGGCGCTTGGGCGAGGCCGCGATTGGCGATCTGGTGGCGTTGGCCAGCGACCAACGCGTCAGTCGCTGGGTCGATCAGTACCGTGTACGCACCGTCGGCGACAATGCCCTGCGCGCGCTGACGCTACGCCTGGGCTGTGATCCACGTGCGCTGCTCGGGCGTGACATCATGAAGCCGTGGGATGCCCAGGAACGTGCCGCCACGGGGCAGGCGCTCCAGGCGTGGTGGCAGGCCAATCAGGACAAACCCCTGGCGGAACTGATCGCAGCGGCGCTGGGCAAGATGACGCTGCCCGACATCGCGCGTCTGGTTGGCAAGGCCAACGAGACGGAACGCACGCGGCTGCTCACCGATCTGGCTGCGTTGTGGCAGGCGACGCCACCAAAGAATCCCGATCCCGTCGCTCTTGGGCATCTGCTCGCGTTGGCGCGCACCGGCAAACACCTTGATACGCTGGTTGCTGGGTGGCCGGTCACCGGGCGTCAACGCACGCTGTTGGCAGCCTGGTATCAGGAACGCGGCGATGGCAGCCATGTCGATGTGCTGCTTACCGAGACGCTCACGACTCCGGCGAAACCGGCAGTGAAACCGACAACCGCCGATGCTGATGCCGATGCTGATGCCGATGCCGATGCTGATGCCGACGCCGATGCCGACGCCGACGTCGATGGCTTCAGCGCCAATGGGCAGGGGGTTTCGCTGCGCAACACCTTGCGCATCGTGTCGCGCCACCCGACCGTCGAACGACTCAACCGTCTACTCGCTGGCGTGGGCACTCCGGCCGCGGGCGATGACGGTGCTCATCACTTCGACGCCGTCGCCGCGTTATCGTGGGGCATGCAGGATGAGTTGTACGCGTGGTGGGGCGATGAGCGCATGCGTCATGGTGGCAAGGCCGACCCGGCCCGGCGTGCCCGCGCCGCCATCCCGCTGGTATTGTTCGGCGTGCTGACCAAGGATCAGCGTCCGGCTCCCGACCAGTTGGTGGCGCAGTACGCCCAGTGGGGGCGCATCAATGACGACGGCGACGAGGAAAAAAAGGGGCGCAAACCGGCGGCGGATCTGCGTCTGGCCGATCTTGCCGGAGTGATATTTGCCAATGCCAGTTGGAACCTCGCGCTCGACGACCTGATTGGGCGGGATGCACAGGAACAGGTGCGCGCGGTGCGCGTTGATCTTACCGCGCCAAAGGCCGAACGTGACGCCGCGTTGGGCAAATACCGCGCCATGATCGCCACCGCCTTGCCATTGGCGCTCAAGGCCGCCAACCTGCCCACCGCCATTCCCGGCGTCACCGATGTCGCTCCTGCCGCCACGGGCGATGACGCACCGGTATTCTGAATCACGACTGCGCACCCTTAGTCCAAGGAACTCACATGTCCGATCTCGCCTTGTTGGAAGATGTCGTCCGCACCCGTGGCAAACTGACGCAGGCCATCGCCGGCCGCGTGGTCGGCCAAGCCGACGTGGTCGAAGCCGTACTCACCGCGATCTTCGCTGGCGGCCATGCCTTGTTGGTCGGTGTGCCCGGTCTGGCCAAGACCTTGCTGGTGAAAACCGTCGCCGACGCGCTCGGTTGGCAGTACCGCCGCATCCAGTTCACCCCTGACCTGATGCCGTCGGACATCGTCGGCACTGACATCCTGCGCGAGGATAAACTCAGCGGTGAACGCCGGCTCGACTTCGTGCCCGGTCCGGTGTTCGGTAACATCGTCCTGGCGGACGAGATCAACCGCACACCACCAAAGACCCAATCGGCGCTGCTCGAAGCGATGCAGGAACACGCGGTCACCGTTGGAGGACGCACCTACCCGCTGCCGGAACCGTTCTTCGTGCTCGCGACCCAGAACCCCATCGAGCAGGAAGGCACCTATCCGCTGCCTGAAGCGCAACTCGATCGCTTCCTGTTGTCCATCCATCTGGATTATCCGAGCGTGCAGGACGAACGCGCCATCGCCGCACTCGACACCCGCGTGCGTGCCGTGGTGCCGGCGGTGCTGGACGCGGTGAACTATCAGAAACTCGCCGACCTGGTGGCGCGTATTCCGGTGCCGCCGCCGGTCATCGAACACGCCGTCAACTTGGTGCGTGCGACCCGCCCCAAGGCCGCTGCTGGCGAGACCGTCCTGCCGTGGATCGCCGATCACGTCGCCTGGGGTGCTGGTCCACGTGCCGCGCAAGCGCTGGTCGCCGCGGCGCGCGCACGCGCCGCGCTCAACGGCAGTCCGGCGGTCGGCATCGCTGAGATCCGCGCGGTCGCACCACTGGTGCTGCCGCATCGTGTGGTCGCGAGTTTCCAGGCGGCTGGCGCTGGCATCGACGGTCGAGCGATCGTGGCCAAGCTGTTGGAGCTAGTGCGTCCGTGAAACCTTTGGCGCCCGCCGCCATCCCGCGCCTGTCGCAAGGCTCGCTCGAACTCGCTGCGCGTCGCGCGGTCGAAGGGCTTTACGCCGGCCGTCACCGTTCGCCGTTCACCGGCTCGGCGGTCGAGTTCAACGATCATCGGCCGTATCAACCAGGGGATGATCTGCGCGCGGTCGATTGGAAGGCCTATGGCCGCAGCGATCACCTGCTGATCCGCCGTTACCGTGAGGAACGCGATCTGCCGCTGGTGCTGGTGCTCGATACGTCGGCGAGCATGGACTATGGTGAGCCGCACAAGGGCGAGTGGGCGCGCCTCGCGCTCGCCGCGTTGATGCTGCTGGCGATCGACCAGGGCGACCGCGTGCGCGTGGTGGTCGATGGCGTGCCGGTAACCGGGGAACTCGGTGGTCCAGGGGCGTTGCCACAGGTGTGCGCCGCGCTCGATGCGGTGCGTTGGCAGGGACGTGGCGATGCTGCTGTGGGTGCGGGCAAACTCGCGTCGTTGTTGACGCGACGCACGCTGGTGGTGTTCCTTGGCGATCTGCTCGCTGAACCGGCAACTTTGGCGCGGCCCTTCGGTGCGCTCGCCGGACGTGGTCACGAACTCGCTGCGATCCAGGTGCTGGACCGGAGTGAACTGGCACTGCCGGAGGCGTGGGGCGCGTGCGCCATCCGCGATCCCGAAGGACGCGTGCCGGATCTCGCCTGCGATGCCCCCACGGCCAAGGTCGCCTACGACGCGGCGATGCAGGCGCACCTCACCGCGCTTCGTCAGGTCTTTGCCGGTTGCCGGGCGGATCATCACCTGGTCGCCACCGATCAGGCGGTGGCGGATGCCCTCGGTGCATGGCTGCACCGCCGGCGGCGTCGCTAATGTTCGCCGCCCTCGCTCCTGCTGCGCTGGGTCTCGGCATACTTGCCGTGCTGCCCATCGTCATTCACCTGCTGACGCGACGGCGCGCGGGGCTGCGGGTGTTCCCGGCGGCGGAACTGCTGGCGCGCGTCGAGGTCGGTCGTTCATCGCGGCGGCGTCTGCGTGAACACGCGACGCTGGCACTGCGTACGTTGGCCATCGTCGCTGCAGTTTTGGCGCTCAGCGGCCTGATGTGGCGCGGCGGCCTGCTCGGTAATGGCACACCGGCGGTGATCGTGCTCGACGCCTCGGCGTCGATGCGCCAACTCACCAGCGCGGGTGGCACCGCCTTCGATCGTGCGCGTGCCGCTGCCGGTCAGCTCGCCGCACGGCTTTCCGGCAACGCCGTGCGGCTGATCATCGCGGGCCAACCGGCAACCGTTCTGGGCGATGCGACCACCGGTGCGCCGAGTGGTGCCATCGCCAGTGCTTTGGCCGAGGCCCAACCCGGATTTGGCGACGGCGATCCGGCTGGCGCCATCGCGCGTGCGGTGGCGTTGTTGCCACAGGGGGGCGACTGCTACCTGATCAGCGATCTGTCACGCGGCAGCTTGGCAGGCATCGATCCGGCGGCGCTGCCACCCGGTGTACGTTTGCACGTGGTCGATGCTGGCGGTGGTGGTGACAACCGCGCCGTGGTCGGCTTGGCCTGTGAACCTGGCGTCGCGCTTGCTGGCCGGCCGGTGACCGTGTCGGCGCGGGTGGCGAATTTCAGCGCCGCGTCAGCACGACTCGGTGTGACGCTGCGGGTCGGCACGCAGGTGCACCTGAATCAGATCGAATTGCCGGCGGGTGGTTTTGCCACCGTCAGCACCACGCTCACCATCGACGCCATCGGTGCGGTGGCGGTGGAGGCCGAACTCGCCGGTGAATTGCCCGATGCGTTGCCAGCGGACGACCGCCGCGCTGGTCGGCTTCAGGTCATGCCTGGCCTGCCGGTGGTGCTTGCCAGCGACGCTGATCGCGATGATCCGGCGGGCGTGGTGCGTCCGCTGCTTGCCGCGCTTGGCGCTGCCGGGTTGGAGGTGCGGCAAAGCGATCGCGCCGGTATCGCCGCCGAGGTCATCGCCGGAGCCGGGCCGTCGCTCCTGATCACCGCCGGGCTCGAACCCGGCGTTGACGTCGCTGCACGCCTCGGCGCACACCTGAACGCTGGCGGCGCGTGGCTCCAAGTGGTCGCCAGCGAGGCCGACGCAGCGCTCGCCATACCTGGGATCGAACCGCCGGTGCGTCTTGGTGCGCGGCAGGATGTCAGTGATCAGGAACGCGGACTGGTAACCGTGGCCCAGGCACGTCTTGACCACGCGTTGTTGACGCAGTTTCAGGGCCGCGAGTCGTTGCTCACCGCCGTTGGGGCGTGGCGTTTTCGTCTGACGCCACAGTTGCCGGCGGCGGATGCCGTGCCGGTGTGGGCCTACAGCGACGGCACCATCGCACTCGCAGAACGTCCGGCAGGGGCGGGCCGTTGGCTGCTGCTCAACTGCTCGCCAGGAGCGGCCGACGGTAACCTTGGGCGTGGTGAGGTCCTGCCGTTGTTGATTGCGCGACTGCCCGCGGTGTTGTTGCCACCGCGGGATGAGCGCCTTGGTCTGGATGCGGGTACCGACGTCGCGATCGACGTGGCAGTTGAAGGTCCCGATGGTCGTGGTGTCGCCGTGGTCGATGGTCGTGTGCGCCTGCATCACCCTGGGGTCTACCGTTTGGTCGGCGGCAATCTGCTGGCGGCGGCGGTGCCAGGACTTGAAAGCGATCTCGGCCAGCTCGATCCACAGGTGCTGGGCCTGGAACGCCGCAGCGCCGACGAAGCGCTCGCAGCCACCAGCAGCACGCCGTTGTGGCCGTGGCTGTTGGCACTGGTCGCCATCGCATTGACCACCGAACTCCTGCTCGCCGGTGGACTCGGAGGTCGGCGATGAGCATCGATCCACTGCTGCCTGGCTGGTTGGTGCTGGTGCTCGCGGCTGCTGCCGCGTGGTCGGCGTGGTCGGCTTATCGTCGACCATCATGGCCGGCGGCGTTGCGTGCAGCGGCGATCGTCCTGCTGAGCGTGATGCTCGCCAATCCGGTGCGCATCGAAACGGCGAGCACGGTCGAGCCGCCGGTGCTGGCGTTGGTGGTCGATCGCTCGGCGAGCATGGCCACGGCGGATGCCGCACAGGGTGCAACGCGTCTGGCTGGTGCGATCACAGCGCTCGAAACCTTGGCGACGCGCCTGGAGGGACGTTACCGCATCCAGCGTTTCGCCCTCGGCGAGCAGGTGCAGCCTGGGTTCGCCACCCAGGCGGACGGCGACACCGCGTACGACGATCTGGCGCGTTTCGCCCAGAGCGCACCAGCGGCAGTGGTCTTGGCGAGTGATGGTGGTGATCGCGGCACCACCGTGCCCGATGGGATGTTGGGTGCCGCGATCATTCCGGTGTTTGCCATCGCGGTCGGCTCACCGGCGCCGGCGGCGAATGTCGCGGTGCGACTCGAACCGGCGAGCCCGTCAGTGTTCCCTGGACAAGAAATGACCCTCGACGCAGTGATCACCGCCAGCGGCACCGCACTGGGAAAACCTAGCGAGGTGGTGTTGTTCGACGGTGACGGAGCGGAACTCGCACGTCGCACACTGATCATTGCCAGCGAGGTGCGCGAGACCTTCACCGTCGCCGCTGGCGAAGCTCCAGGAGAACGGGTGTGGCAGGTGCGAGTACAAGCGCTCACTGGCGAGGCGACCACGGCGGACAACGAAGCGACCGGCGTGGTGCAGGTGGTCGATCGCGCCTTGCGCATCGCGGTGGTGGAAGGCCAACCGTATTGGGACACCAGTTTTGCGGTGCGCGCGTGGCGTCGTGACCGTCAACTGGCCGTCGGCACGCTCTACGGTGTCGGTCAACGTCGCTGGAAGACCGGCACCGCGACCATCGATCCGCCAACCGCCGAGGCGCTCGCCCAGGTCGATATCATCGTCATCGGCAGCCACAGCGAACGTCTGATCGAGGCTGCCGGTGTGACGGCGATCACCAATTTCGTCACCGATGGCGGCGGGCTGTTGTTCCTCGGTGTCAGCGACGATGCCGCTGGTGCGCCGCTGGCCGCACTTGATCCGTTGGTGCGGCGCGCGGGTCGTTCACCGGCGGTGGTACCGGCGCTTACCGATGGTGGTCGTCAACTCGCACTGCTGCCGACCGGTGGCAAACCACTGGCATCAGTGGTGAGCGGACTGATCGCCGGATTGCGGCCAAGAAGCGAGGTGCTGGTCGGCGTCGAGGAGCAGCCGTTGGTGGTACGCCGTCGTCATGGCGCTGGACGGGTCGCCACGGTCAACGCCGAAGGCCTGTGGCGCTGGTCGCTTGGTGCCGACGGCGATGGCGAAGTCGCCGCGCGTTTCTGGCGTCAGCTCATTAAGTCGCTCGCCCGCGAAGGTCAGGCTGGCCTGCAGGCCGATCGTCCGCGTTACCGCGCCGGCCAGGAGGCGGTGCTCACCGCCGCTGGTGACGAGGTGTTGGTGCTCAGCGCGCCGGATGGTCGACAGACCAGTCTGCCGCGTGGCGACGGCAGCGTGCGCGTCACGCTGGCGGTTGCTGGTCGCTGGACGGTTACCCAGGGCGCGCGTCGCCTGACCCTGCCGGTCGAAGCCGACGTGCGCGAGGTCACCGACGTGGCACGGCGCGATGAACGCCTCGCGCGTCTGGCAGGCGCGACCGGTGGCGTGGTGGTCGAAGCCGACGCCGCTGCGAGCCTGGCCGACCGTTTGGCGCGGCGCGCTGATCTGCGGGTGGCCGCACCGCGCAACATTCCGCTCATCACCTCGCCCTGGTGGTTGCTGCTGTTCACCGGCCTGCTGGCGGCTGAATGGTGGCTACGCCGCCGCCGGCACGGAGCGATCTGACATGACAACGACCGCCCAGCATTTCATCGATGTCACCCGGACGACCATCCGTCGTCGTCGCGCGGCTGGCGCCATCGCTGCGCTCGCTGGGGTGGTGGCGTTCAGTGCCATTGCCGTCCTGCTGATCGATGCGGTGGTGGCGCTGCCGGAACCATTGCGGGTTCCGGCGTTGCCGCTGTGGCTTGCTGGCGCAGCGCTGGCGCTGTGTGCGCTCGCGCTGCTTGCCAGCCGTTGGGCACCGCCGGTGGCCGAGGCCGCGCGGTTGGCCGAATCAGCGACCGGCGATGAGCAGCGTCGCCTGTCGACCGCCTTGGCCTTGGAACAGATGCCTGGTGAACTCGCGGCCGCCGGAGCAGCGCGTTTCGCCGCAGCGCTTGACCCCACGCGTCTGGTTGCCGGCTTGCCGCGTTCGCGCGCGCCACGCTGGTTGCTCTCGTTGGTGGTGGTGGCACTGATCGCTGGTGCCACCCACGTGCTGCAGCCGACGTTGTTCCCGACGGTGGTGCCACGTTTCACCGATCCGCGTGGTGACCATCCGCCGTTCAGCCTCAGCAGCGTGGAACTGGTGAGTGCGCCGACGCGTGTGCGCTCGGGTGATCCGGCCCGCATCGAAGCGGTGATCAGCGGACCAGGTGCGGCGCGCGGTCTGGAATTGCAGGCGCAGTCGCCCGCTGGTGGAGCGGTTCAGACCTTGACGATGTTCCAGGTCGGTGCCGGGCGTTACGCCGGAGAACTCGCCGGGGTGACCCAGCCGCTGAAAGTCTGGGTTGTCGGCGGCGGTACGCGTACCCGTTACCACCACCTCGCGGTCGATCTGGTGCCGGTGCTGGCGCGTCTCGATGTCAGTCTGGAAGCACCGCGTTATGCGCGGCTGGAACCTGAGCGTCGGCGTGCGAAAGGGGGCGACCTGGTGGAACTGGCGGCACTGCCTGGCAGCACGCTGCACCTCACGCCGTCGGCCAACCGTTCGCTCACCGCCGTCATCGTCCGCTGTGATGATGGTGCCGATGTGCGGCTGCCGCTGCGTGATGGCAGTGTGACCATCGCTGACCTTGCCCCAGGGACGTGGTCGTTGGCGCTCGAAGCCAGCGATGGCATTCGCAACGATACGCAACCAGTGCTACGCATCACTGCGCGCGTCGATGAGCCGCCACGTGCGCGCATCGCCCAACCGGGCAACGATGCGTTGGCGACGCCTGGCATGACCGTGCCGTTGGCAATCGAAGCCGACGATGATCTTGGTCTGAATCACGTCGTGCGCGTGGCCGAGTACAACCAGTTGCCTGCGCCGGAACTGACCGAGGTGGTGGCCGATCGTCGTTACCGTCGCGCCAACGAGTTGAAGCTGCCGGATCTGGGCGTTGTCCCAGGTGACGTCATCACCGTCAGCGCGGTGGCGCGCGATACCCGGCCCGAGGCGCAGTTCTCGGCCTCCGACAGCCGCTCGATCCGCATCATCAGCGAAGCGGAGTACAACGCGATGTTGATGCGCCGTGTGCGGTCGGATGCGTTGGAGCGCAAGTACAAGCCGCTCGCGCAAGAACTTGCCGAGTTGGAAGAAGCGATGCGCGAATTGCGGCGGGCGATGCCAGCCAAGGATGCACTCGACCGCAAACTGGCTGAGCTCGCCAAGCGCGCGGGTGAACTCAAACGCAAGGTGCGCGCGCTCAAACGCGAGACCCCGTTGTTCGCGATCGAACCACAGCTGCAGCAGATGTTGGCTGATGCCGCCGAGGCGCTCGAACGCGACGCCCAGGCCGGTAAACCGCAGGACCGCAACGACGGTCGGCGTCTGGCGCAGGATCTGGCGTTGCTCACGCGATTGGCGCGGGCGCAGGGTTTCGCCGCGCGTCTGCGTCAGCTCATCGATGCGGAACAGAATGCCACTGAACGGCTGGCGCCATTTGCCGAACATCGCCGCCTGAGCGACAGTGATCGGGTGCGTCTGCGGGAACTCGCCGGCCAAGAAGACACGCTGGCGCAAGCGCTCGACGACTGGGCCGATCTTGCGCCGAATCTTGCGGATGACCTGCGTTACGGGCCGTGGGTGAAACCGGATCAACCAAAAGAAAGCGCCGCGGCCTCGGAAAGCGCCGATCTGCTCGAAGCCCTGGGCCAGGCGGTTGGCGACACCGGAGCGGCGGAGCTCAAACGCCGCGCGGCGCAGGCCGCACGTGGTGGCGATGGCGTCGAGGCGCAGCGATTGGCGGCGCAGGCGCGCGATCGACTGCTGGCATTATTGCCCAAGTGCCAAGGCATGGGTGGCGTGTGCCAAGGAGAGGCGATGATGCGTTTGCGCTGGGGTGACTGCAATGCACTTGGTCAATGCCTCGGCGGCTTGAGCCTTGCCGCCGCCAATGGATTTGGCCTGGGTGGTGCCGGCGCTGGCGGCCTCGGTTTGTTCCTCGGCTACGGCGGTGATGACCTGGGTGGCAGCATGCCGAACGACACCATGGACCTTTATGGTCCGGAGAACCTGGGTGATCTCGGCGGAGCCTCTGGCGATGCGAAGGACGGGGTCGCCGCCATCGCCGCTGCCGGCAGCGGCGAGGTGCGTGAGGCCACCGCGTACCAGCGGCAACAACGTGCCGGCACCGCGAGCAAACGCACGGCGCTCAGCCCCGAACAGCAGCGGTTGGTGGACGAGTACTACCGTCGGTTGGAGGAGACCAAGCCATGAGCACCACCATCACCCGCTGGCACTGCGCGCTGCTGATCCTCTATGGCATCACTGCGCTTGCAGCCGCCGACCTCGATCCGCGTGAGGTCAAGGTCGGCAATCTCATCTATGCCGACGACAAGACCTCGGTGTGCTTCAGTGACCGGTTCCTGACCACGGTCGAGACCGAGGCCGGCATCAATACCCAGAAACGCATGCATGCGGTGCGGCTGGGGCGTGAGGATGAACTGATGGGGGTGCCGTTCGTGGTGATGAACGGGCAGAACGAGTTCACCTTGCCGAGCGGCGAACGCACGCTGTTGAAACGGTACCTTGAAAACGGTGGCTTCCTGCTCGCCAGTGCCGGTTGTTCGGCAGAGCAGTGGAGCGCCAGTTTCCGTCGTGAGCTCGAAGCCGTGTTCGGCGCCGGCTGCCTTAAGCCGATAGCAGCGGATCATCCGCTGTTCAACACGCTCTTCACCATCGGTGAACCGGCGCTCAAGCATGGTGGCAATGCCCAGTTCGAAGGTTTGTTCCTTGATGGACGGCTTGCCTGTTTGTTCTCCAAGGAAGGGCTCAACGACACCGAGCACACCCAGGGCTGTTGTTGCTGTGGTGGCAACGAGGTGCGCAAGGCTGAGGAGATCGTCGCCAACGCCCTGGTCTACGCGCTGGTGGAATGATGGTGGTCCGCGTCGTCCTCTTCGTTATTGCCGTGCTGGCAGTCAGCGCCGCGGTGTGGTGGTGGCTGCGTGGTGCCGGCCCAGCACCCATCAATGTCTCGTTGCCATCGGTGCCGCTGCCGCAGGAACTGGCCGGCGATGGGGTGCTGGTCGCCTGGGTGGCGCAGGCCGGTGCGCGGTTGGAGCCGTGTGGTTGTGTCGCCGGCATGCACGGTGGGCTGGTACGGCGCGCGTCGCTCATCGCCAAGTTGCCACGAGATCGACGACTAGTGCTCGAATGCGGAGGTTGGAGTGGCGGTGCGGCGGATTATGAGCGCCTGCGTACAGCCACCTATCTGGAGGCCTTACACCAATCGTGTGGCGCTATCGTCGGACTCGGCACGGCGGAGGTGCGTTTGGGTGCAACGCACCTGGCGAGTCTGATCCCTGGGCCGGACGGCGCGCCGGTGGTGTGCGCCAATGTAACGCGCAGCGATGGCCGACCGTTGGTGCCGGCGTCGCTCCGTCGTCACATCGCCGGGCGCGATCTGGTGATCACCTCGGTGGCACCACGCGATAGCATCGGTGACGGCCTGGTGGTCATCGATCCGGTGCAGGCGCTGTTGCCGTTGATCAAAAACCTGGGTGGCGCGTCGTTGGTGGTGATGGCTGATCTGGAGGAGGGTGCGCTCACCGAGCTGGCCCGCAGTATTCCTGGGATCGCCCTGGTGGTTGGCGGCAAGGTTGGTCAACCCAGTCGCGAACCTATCGCGGTCGGCGCGGCGCGGGTGGTGCATGTGGCGAACGAGGGCAAGACCCTCGGCGTGTGGAACTGGGGTACGCCACTGTGCGCCTTCGACCTGATTCACGATCGCATCCCTGACCATGCGCAGGTGCGCTCGGCGATCCGTTCCTATCAAGAACGTTTGGCGACGCTCGACCTGGCACCGGATGAACGCCTGGCAGGCATGACCATGCTCAGCGGCTCGACGGTTCCTGGTGCCCATTACGTCGGCACCACGGCCTGCACCGCTTGCCATATTTCTGCTGCCATCACGCACAGTGCCAGTCGCCATGCCCGCGCGTTGTCCTCCTTGATGGCCAAAGGGTATCGCCACGATCCCGACTGCCTGCGTTGCCATGTCACCGGCCTCGACCTGCCTGACGGTTTCAAACGCCGTGGCGACGATCCGCCACAAGCGCACCTGGGACAGGTCGGTTGTGAAACCTGCCATGGACGCGGCAGTGTGCACGTCGCCGAACGCTCTGCTGGTCGGCCAGCGAGTGGCTCGTTGCAGCCGGTGACCCCGGCGACCTGCCAACGCTGTCACGACGCAGAGAACAGTCCGAACTTTGACTACCCCACCTATTGGGAGCGCATCCGTCATGGGCATCCGTGAATCCCTGTTAATGTGTTGGTTGTTGCTGGCACCGCTGTCGCCGCTCGCCGCGGCCGACGCCTCGCCGTGGCGCGCCGACCTGCGCACCGCGTTGGCCGAAGCCGAATCAGCGGGGCAGCCGCTGGCATTGTTGTTCTCGACCGATTCGTGCGTGTGGTGCAAACGCATGGTCGAGGAATCCAGCGTCAGTCCCGCCGTGCGACAGGCGCTGACGCAGGTCACCGGCATCCTGGTGCAAGCCGAGCAGGAACCGGCGTTGGTGGCGCAACTCGGCATCCAGAGCTACCCGACCTTGGTGCTGGTGAACCGTAAACGTGAGCTGGTGCGTATCATTCCTGGGTACCTGCCGGAAACCGATCTGGTGACCACGCTCAAGGTCTTGGCGCTGCACGGTGATCAGGATGGCAAGGGCCGGGTGGAACTTGCTGGCACCGTCGACATCGAGGCGCTGGGTCGTGGCGACGACGCGGTGGTCAAGCTGGTGGCACTGCTCGGTGGTGGTCCGCAGGAGCAACGCCGGCAAGTGCGTGAAGCCTTGGCGCAGATGCCCAAGGCGCGTGAGGCGTTGTGGCAGGCACTCAATGACGCACGCCTGGGGGTGCGCGTCGATGCCGCGGCCGCCCTGGCACGTCAGGTCGGCGTGCCGACGCAGTACGATCCGTTGACCAGCGGCAGCGAGCGCACGACGGCGATCGCGACCTGGCGTGCACAGGCAGGTACGGCACTGCCAGGTGGGGTCATACCATGAAGCGGGTTGCGTTGGGATTGGTGGCGGCGCTTGCAGTTCCCGTGTCAGGCTGGGCGGCCGAGATCACCCAGGCCTTGCAGCATGCCTCTGGCTCACCGGAGTTGCGCGCGCTGGCTCAAGCATGGAGCAGTCGTGGTGATGAGTTGTTGCGGGGCCTAGCTTCCTCCACGCAGGAAGAGCGCCGTGGCGCGGCGGTGCTCATCGGTGAACTGCGTGCGGATTGCGGTATTCCACCCGAGCGTCTGCTCGCGGCACTGAGTGCCTGCAAGGATGACGAGGCGCGGCGATGGGCTGGTCGTGCGCTGCTTGGTCGCCTTGCTGATATTCCGCCAGCCAAAGTTCTCGACCTGCAAGATCCACCGCTGGTCTTGCGTCTGCTCGCCGACCATCCCGCGGCCGCGACGCTCACCGATGCCGCGGTGGTTGCGCGTCTGCGTCTGTGGCTCGCCGATGCTGCGTGGTGTGAACAGGCCGCGCTGCTGATCGCGCAACGCGGCACCACCGCGACCTGGGGCAAACTCTTGGTCGAGGCCATCGCCACCGCCGCCAAACAAAAAGCGGACGGTGCGCCGGTGATCTACGCGGCGCACCAAGCGCTCTGTCAACTCACCCGCACGCAGCGTGGTCTTGCCAGTTACGCTGGGCACTACGACCTGCTGGTGGCGGACTGGAACGATGCCCTGTCGGCAACCACGCCAGCAACCACGGCGACCGACCCGGCGGTGGTGGATGCCATCGGACGCCTGCCCGCCGCGGAGGCACTCACCGAACTGCTGCGCACCGGACCATCCGCTCTGCCCGCGCTCGAACAGGCGATGGCGGCGGCGGACAAAGAGCGTCGCCGGGAATTGGCCTCCGCCGCACGCCTAGTGGCACGCGCGGTGAGTCCGGGTCTGCATGCGAAACTCGGTGATGCGGGTCTGGTCGGCATCGATGCCGCTCGTCCCAAGGAACGTCTTGCCGCGTTGACGGCCATCGCGGCGGTAGTCCAGAGCGAAGCCGAGGCCGCCGGCATTCTGCATCTGGTGACCTGGCTCGACGATCCGGACGCGACCGTGCGGGTTGCCGCACTCGACCGCCTGGTGCGTCTGTCGGATGCGCACAAGACCTTCAAGCAGAAATGGAGCATGCAGGAGGACGGGTTGTTCCCGCCAGCACAATGCCGTTGGCGACTGCGCCGTTCGCTCACCCGTGGCGGCAGTGATGAACAGGTGTCGGCTCTGCAAGTGATCGCCAGCCTGAAGGCCAACGACCTGGCCGACGATGTTGCTGGCCTGTTGTTGTCACCGGCGCCGATCGTGGTCGAAACCGCGATTGAGACACTCGGGCACCTGAGCGGCAGCGGTCAACAGGCGCCACTCATGCGCTTGGTGAGCGATCGTCGCCAACCGACGCCGCGGCGCATTACCGTGTTGGAGATGTTGTCCAAGAACGCCGGCAGCGGCAACAGCGGCAATGCCAGCGAGCAGGCCGCCCAACTGCGTCTGGCGGACCAACTCGAACGGGTGGGAATCGACGGTGACGATCCGCTGATGCGTGGCCCGGCGCGCAAGGCGCAGTTCGCTTTGGTAGTCTCAGCGGAGAAACGCACCGTCATCCTTGATGAACTACTGAGCGGTCCGCCGGAGGCGCAACGCGCTGGATTGGAGCTGATCCACCACACCGCGAGCGATCCGTGGCGTTACCGCCTTGGCTCTGGTAACCAGACGGAGTTTTACCTCGACCGCGCCCTACCGTTTCTGTTCGATGATCGTACGGATGTCGCCACGCTGGCGGCCGGTGCGCTGGTGCAGCCGCTCGACGACAATGAGCTTCGCGATCGGGTGTTGGGGCTGTTCCCCGCCACCAGCGCCGCACGGCAGTCGCTCACGCAGTGGTGTGCACGAACCGACCGGCCGTGGCCCGACCATCTCGCACTCGGTGTCGCGCTCAATGTGGTCACGCAGGATGCGGCGCTCGCCGCCCTGCGCAGCATTCCCGAAGGCGGGATGCGCAACGTGTGGTACGAACTGGTGCGACGCAGCGACGACCCCGCGGCGATCCTGCGCAACGTGCTCGGCCTCCAACCAGCTGATGGGGTGGTGCCGAATGCCGTGGCCTACCAAGTGCTGAAGGCAGTCACGGCACATTGCCTGCGTTCACCACGTATGCTGCCCTTGGTATTGAAAACAGCAGCGCTCGATGTCCTGGGATCCCAACCCAAGAGCGACTACGGCAGTTCCGATCGTACGATGACCAGGACCTATACGCTGGGTGATGGCAGCAAGCTGGTGCTCAAGGGCCAGCAACCTGCTGGTGGTGAGCGTACATCCTTTTCGTTCGACACGGAATCCATGGTGTGGTCGGTGGTGGGTGGTGCGCCGACCACACCGGACGAAGCGACTTTGGATCAGGTGGTGCGCCTGCTGGGAGACCTGCGCGTTGGCGAGGACCATGTCGCTGATCGTGCCCTGCTCATCGCCCTGCTTACCAATACGCCGCCGTCACCGGAAATAAAAATCGACGTGCAAGGGGATGGTGATCTCTGGCGCCTCATCGCGGCGCAGCATCCCCAAGTTCGTCCCAGGCTCATTGCGGCGTTCGCCAAACCGAGCGATAACAGCGGCTATACGTTGCCGAAATTCGTGATCGCGGGCGACACGGACATGCTGGTGGTGGTGATGGAGCACATCCGCGTTGCGGATGATGATTACGATGTGCGACGCTTCGTGCCGTATCTGAACAGCCTGACACCCGAGGTGATCGAACCACACCTGGGTACGTTGCTCGCCAGCAAAGGCGGCGGACTCACTGAGGTGAAGGCGTTGGTGAAAAAGGTCGGCCGTCTGCCGTTGGCGGCGGCGTTGGCCGCCGTGGCGCAAGGACAGACCTTGGATGGCAAGGTCATGGCCTATGGCGAGGCGGACCTGCCGACGTTGACCACGACGTTGTCGGCACTGGAGCCCAGCGTGATCCTGAGTTCGATCGCCACGCTGCGGGTGGTACGTGAAGCAGCGCCGATGGTGTTCGATCAAGTGATGGCCCAGCAGGCTGCGCGTCAGGATGCCACCGGCGCGGCCTGGTTGCGCATGGGCCTGCCGTTCCAGGCGGGCATGCGTTCGCTTTATGACCAGGCGCTTAACGCCACCCAGGCGGATGTCTGGCTGGTCGGGGCGGCGATCGCGCTGAAGGAATCACGGTTGGACGCGACGGGATTCCTGGCCCATGTACGCACGCTGCCAGCCGACTCGCTGAAGGACGCCGCGTTGGTCGCCACTCGATACCTCAGCGGAAAGCTCGCTGGCCATGAACAGGAACTCTCCGCCATCATCACGCGTGCGCCGGCCTCCGCCCTTGCCGGTTGGGTGCCATTGTTGCCCGCGCATGACCTCATCGCCACCGCCCTGGCCGAACGGGTACGAAATCCGCTGATCGCCGATCAAGTCGGTCTGCCACTGGCGGCGCTCCTGAGCGCGGACAACGCGGCATGGTTGCCCTTGGTGCGCACCATCGCGCATGCGGCTGGTGGACGCCTGGATTATCTGCTGCCGCGGGAGTGATTCCCGATTTTCCGTCAGTGGTCGAACACTTGCACGGCATCACCGACCCCGACGGTCCCGGGTATCAAGACCCGCGCATACAATCGCGCGCGGCCTGGGTTCTTTTGCTGGTCGAGGCACGCGATCGTACCTCCACGGAATGACGCGGCGATGTTGCGGCACGGCGCGGTGTAGCTGGTGATCTCCAGCACCACGGTGCTGCCCAGGCGCAGACGGTCACCGGGTTTCAGTGTTGCCCAATCGAGTCCGGCGAGGGTGATGTTCTCGCCGGTCGATCCCGGACGGATGGGATGGCCCTGCGCGGCGAGGTCGTCGATGATTTCCTGCGCCAGCAGGCACACCGCGCGATCGGGACCGCCGTGGAACTTGAGGTTGCGTTGGCGGTCGCCGACGAGCCCGGCGGCCGTTACCTCTGCCGTGGTGACCGGGAGCTTGGGCACGCCACCGTTAGAACGTTGCAGCCCGGTGACCCTGGCGTTCATGGCAGATCCCGCAGGAGATGAGGTGATAATTACCACGCATCGTGGCGCACCAGGGTGATGGCGTCCACGATGCGCAGATGTACAGGTCCGCAGGTGGCGGTGTTCAACCGCTGATCAGCTTCTTGATCTCCGCCAACTTCGTATCGCGCAGCACCGCGCTGTCTGCTTCCAGATTCAAACGCACTACCGGTTCGGTGTTCGACGCGCGCAGGTTGCACCACCAATCGGCGAAGCGCACGGTCACGCCGTCGAGTTCGGCGACCTTGGCGCCTGGCAATTTCCGCAACTTCTCCATCACCGCGTTGGGGTCGGCCACCTTGAAGTTGATCTCGCCGGTG
>Ga0105046_10001612_pt1 | contig 34837 bp, 27 predicted proteins | sample MAT03_FD_78385 | JGI IMG/M metagenome (GOLD analysis project Ga0105046, IMG submission 78385) | Freshwater microbial communities from Lake Fryxell liftoff mats and glacier meltwater in Antarctica - MAT-03 (megahit assembly) | ecosystem: Environmental > Aquatic > Freshwater > Ice > Liftoff... | reverse complement strand
GGTGATCAAACGTCCGTTCGGCCATGTGAAGACCCGCTACCGCGGCCTCGCCACGAACCGCGCACAATTGTTCAATGTTCGCGCTCGGCAACCCGTTCCTGGTGCGCCGCAGGCTGATGACATAAGGACGAGTCTGCCCGGAAACCACGCAACCGCCGCAATAGCGGCACGGAACCCGTGAAATCAGGCGAAAATCCGGGATCGAGCGGGACATGCAGCCGTCAGGCAGCCAACGCGCCGGAGCCGAAGCCGAAGCCGTTGATCAGACGTTCCTTAAATATTCGATGCAAAGCTTAAGTTTGTAAGTTGGATGCCTGTCACCAATGTTCCGACATTGTGAAAATTACGCAGATACTGTGGGAAATGATACGGTACCTCGCCAGAAAGTGCAAATAAATCAGAAGAAGGATTTGGACGGTCAGGCCTTGCTACACAGCTCACGTACCTGATCCGTCCTAGGTCCGAGCGCAACCTTACTGGCCGGCGAGTGGGATGCACAGTTTTCTTTAGAACCGCATCCGTCTGGCTGTAGTCGTCATAACAATCTCTTCGCCCCAGTCTTCACACGCGCCTCAAAATAGGCCAAGCATTGCCAATATCAGCATTCCCGCTGTGCAGATGCGTGACTGCCGATAGACGCGAACTTTGCGCAGTGCCGCGATGCGGACGCCCAGAGGCCCGTTTCGCGTACGGGCGATCAAACTATAGTTCTCATCGCTTTCCGGGGTCAGAAATGGACGGGCAACTGCGATTGCAGCGAGATTGATTCCATTCCAGCGCCGAAAGCGCCCGGTCAGTAGCATTGGGACCTGCAGGATTCGCGCAAAAACGCCGTCATTGGAACCTATCTCATTTCCACGGTGCTGGCGGTAGTAGAGGCAGGGACGTTCCTCGTGAATGATATGAGCTCCGCTGCCCGTCAGAATGAGGTAGAGCCACCAGTCATGCATCACCACCTTGCCGGTTTTCCCTGCGAGATGCGAAGCCAGCTGACTGGCCGCGGGATTCAAAAGAACAGTGTTGCCGGACATCACGTTCTCCACCAGGGCGTTGCAAAAGCTTAGGGGTCGCGGGCGCGCAGCGGACAGACGCGGGTTTTCCAGCCGGGGCCCTGTTACAAGCGTGCGCGAACACCATGCGGCAGGCTGGGCACCCGGAAGCAGTGCCAGGGCCCTTAGTCCCCGTGATAGCCGATCGGGCATCCAGACGTCATCCTGATCGGCGAATGCGATGTAGGTTTGGGGTGACGCATGCTCCGGGGCGCGACAAAGGAGCGACATGAAATTCGCCGCCGCGCCGCGCAAAGGGCCAGGCAAGACCGATACGGAATGACCAACCCGGGTGAAATCTTCAAGAATGCGCAGGGTGGTGTCGTGCGAGCCATCATCTGAAACGACCAGTGACCAGTTCTTGTGATCCTGAGAGGAGATACTCTTCAGTTGTGCTTTAAGGTAGGCATCTCCGTTATGGGTGGCCATCAGGATCAACACATGAGGTGAGGTGGTCCTATCGACCGGCGATAGCATCACGGGATTCATTCCGGGTTGTGCCCCAGGAGTTCAGTCCTGGCATCTGGAGGCTTGTTCCGATCCTGAAGCGATCCGTCGCGAATGTCCAGTCGTAGCAGACGTAGTCGCACCGCATGCGGGGGGTTCGTTCGACATTCTGGGCAGCGAGGCAACTGAAGACGCACGGGCGGGGCGGATTGTGGCTCTCAGCACAGAACGTTTGACGGACGCGTCGCTGGTTGAGCCGATTATCGGCGCGCATCGGTCGGTCACTCAACGGTAATCGGCTGCGTCAGCCTGTGCGCGATCTCTCAAACCATGCCTTTCGAACCAGAGGCTCACCTAGGCTGGCTAAAACAGTTCATGCTGATAGGCGTCGGTCGAGGCGGAAAAGCAATGTGCTCCGGTTGGTTCGGTATGTTTCAGCCGCGATCCCGGCGAAGAGGCATTCTTGGGGCGAATTTCATCTCTGGGCCCATCGCCTGCACCAATTGCAACCCGCTTTGACAATGCCCTATACTAACTTCAGCCTTAGGGATGCAAAGCGATGAAACCAGTTGAGATCTACACCACACAAAGCTGCCCCTACTGCCACGCCGCAAAGGCGTTGCTGCGCAAGAAGGGTGCTGCATTTACCGAGATCGATGTAGGTCGCGAGCCTCGCTTACGCTCAGCGATGACGGCTCGTTCGGGGGGCGGTGTGACGGTGCCGCAGGTCTTCATCGGGGGCCAGCATGTGGGTGGTTGCGACGATCTGCATGCGCTGGATCACGCGGGCAGGCTTGACCCGCTTTTGGCATGACTTCTGGTATGACGGGGGCGGCAATGCTTTGCGGGCTGATCCAGCTGACGGTCAGTGACGATCCTGTGGCCAATCTGGCGGTGACCCTGGCGCATGTGCGCCGTGCGGCAGAGGCCGGGGCAGGTTTTGTGCTGACGCCGGAATGCACCAACCTGTTGTCCTCCAACCGCGAGTATCAGCGCACCGTATTTCGCCCCGAAGAGGAAGACCGCACTCTCGCCGCCCTAAGGGAAGAGGCAGCGCGTGCCGGGATCTGGCTCCTTATCGGCTCACTTGGGGTAAAGCCCGTGACTTCGCCCTCGAGCGATGGCGATGACCGTTTCGCCAACCGGTCCTTCCTTGTCGCGCCCGATGGGGCCATCGCCGCCCGATATGACAAGATTCACATGTTTGACGTCAATGTCTCGGCGACCGAGGTGTACCGTGAATCTGCGGGCTACCGGCCGGGGGGGCAGGCGGTTGTGGCCGAGACCCCGTTTGGTCGGATTGGAATGACAGTCTGCTATGATGTGCGCTTTGCACATCTTTACCGCCGACTCGCGCAGGCGGGGGCGCAGATACTGACCGTACCCGCCGCCTTCAACCACATTACGGGCGCTGCCCATTGGGAAGTGCTGCTGCGTGCCCGCGCGATCGAAACGGGCTGCTTCGTGCTTGCCCCGGCGCAAACCGGTTTCCATCCCGAAACGGCAGGAAAGGGTCGCCGCACCCACGGCCACAGTTTGTGCGTGGCCCCTTGGGGCGAGGTGCTCGCCGATGCCGGAACCGACCCGGGCGTGACACTGGTGCAGGTTGACCTTGCCCGCGTGGCCGAGGCGCGCAGCCGCGTGCCCTCGCTGATCCATGATCTGGGCTTTGACGGGCCATGACACGCAGCACACCGATTCACGCTGAAAGGCCGACGGAAAAGACCGAAGACGTTGCCGTGGCACTGTTCGGCGAGCTGTTCATGGCGGATCAACTGGCGCGCAACCGGATTTCCAAGGCCCTGCCAAAGGGGATGGAGCTGTCGCATTTCTCGGTCTTGAACCACCTCGCCCGCGCGGGGGACGAACGCACTCCGGCACAACTCGCGCGGTCTTTTCACGTGACTCGCGGCGCGATGAGCAACACGCTCGCCAAGCTGGAATGGGCCGGGCACATCCATATCCGCCCCGACTGGGACGATGCGAGGCGCAAGTTCGTGGCGCTCAGCCTCTCGGGGCGGGCCGCACGCGATGCGGCGGTGGCTTCGGTCGCGCCGCTGATTGCGGATGTCGTGCAGTCGCTTGGGGCAGAGCGGGTACGTTCGGTACTGCCAGTCCTGCGAGAGCTGCGGACACGGCTTGAGGGTGAGGGCTGAGCGTTCTATGCCGTTGGCAAAGGGCAATGCGGCCCCACACTGCCGCCGCAAGACCGCCGCCCGGAGGGATCACGTGTGACCGACGGCAACTTTCCTCCTCTTGTGATCACCGGCGCCTCGGGCCGGATCGGGCGGCTGCTTCTGGCCGGGACCAGGGATGGGGCGCTGGTCCGCACCGGGCGACAGGCCGGGACGGGAGTGGATCTTGTCTGGGATCTGGAGGGCAGGGCGCCGACCCTGCCGCAAGGCGCAGTGATCCTGCATCTGGCGGCCCGGCTGTCGGGTGAGGGCGATCTGGTTGCCGCAAACCTCGCAATGGTACGGAGCGTGATGCGGGCCGCGCACGCAAGCGGGGCGGCCCGGGTACTGCTTGCGTCCAGCGCCGCGGTCTACGGCGCACAGGCCCGCGACGGTGAGGAGGACGGACCGACCCTGCCCGTATCCCCGTATGGCCGTGCCAAGCTGACCTGCGAAGCAGCGGCCCGGGCATGGGCAGGCACCGTGCCGCTGACCGTGCTGCGAATCGGCAATGTGCCTGGGGCCGATGCGTTGCTTGGCCGAGGCCGTCAGGCCGGCGTGACGCTGGACCCGGTGCCGGGCAGTGCCGCGGGCCCGGTTCGGTCATGGATCGGGCCTCTGCGGCTGGCCGAGGTGATCTTTGGCCTGACAAGGCGGTCGCGCACTGCGCTGCCCCTCTGTATCAACATCGCAAGCGGCCCGCCTCTCGCCATGGGCGATCTACTGAGCGCTGCCGGGATCACTTGGCAGTTTGGTCCGCCGCGACCTTTGGCCGTGCCGCGAGTCGTGCTTTGCACGCGGCGCTTGCGGGCGATTCTGCCGCAGGCACCCGTCACAGCCGCTGATTTGGCCGCCGAGTGGCAGGCAACGTTGGCCCGCGCGACATGACACCGGCCAAACGATTCTTCGACATCCTGCTGGCGCTGCTGCTCATGATGCTTCTGGCGGTCCCTTTCGCGCTCCTCCTCCTCGTTCTTCTGGTGACCGAGGGGCGCCCGCTTTTCCATGTGGCGCCCCGAATGAAATCGCCGGGCCAGCCTTTTGCGCTGTGGAAACTGCGCACGATGACCGTGGTTGCCACGGATACCGGTGTGTCAGGCGGCGACAAGCGGGTGCGCATCACCCGCATCGGCGTTCGACTGCGCCGCAGCCGGCTGGATGAGGTTCCGCAACTGTGGAATATCCTGCGCGGCGACATGAGCTTTGTCGGCCCCCGCCCGCCGCTGCCGGTCTATGTGGACCGCTTTCCTCATATCTATGCCCAGGTGCTGCGCAACCGTCCAGGTATCACCGGTCTTGCCACACTGCGGTTTCATCAGCGCGAAGAAGTGCTTCTTTCACACTGCGCCACACCGGCAGAGACCGATGCGGTCTATATCCGCCGCTGCATCCCAGCAAAAGCGCGGCTTGACTTGATTTACCAGCGACGCCGCAGCCTGTGTTTTGACGTTCAACTGCTGTGGCAGACTTTGAAACATGCGCTTTTGCGTCACACTCTCTGAGAAAAGAGCGAAAACCCACCGGTTGGCGAATCACCTTGCGTTTTCGAGGTTGAAGCCCTCGGTAATGCTGCGTTACTTGGTTTGAGCGCGGTCGAGCATAGCGAGACTTGCGGGCCGAAACATCGGCTCGTCCGTCAGAATGGTGACAGATGAAGCGACTGAGGATGCGGTTGTTTGCCCGTGTGGACGTGTTGTCCCGCAACCAGAAGCGCGCGATACTGCTTGCCTGCGATGTTGTAATGGCGCCTTTCGCGCTGTTGATGGTTGTCATTGTTCTGAATGGAGTCTCCGGCGCTGCCGAGGCGCTGGTGCGCTTGTGGCCGCTGTTTCCGGTCATGGCTTTGATGGCAGGTCTGGCTTCGTGGGCGCTTGGGCTGCCGCATGTGCAATTAAAGGCCTACGAGTCCCTCGGCATTCGCGCCACAGGCTTTTGTGCCGCTTTCCAGACACTTGGCTTGTTCCTGCTGACGCGCGCATCCGAATTGTGGCTGAGCGATGCAGGGATCGTCCTTTTCGGGATGACGCTGTTTCTCGCATCCGTTTTGGCACGGATGACGTTGCTGAAGCTCTTGATCTGGGTGCTAAACGCCGGTCGGCACAAGACGCGGGTCATGATCTATGGCGCAGGCAACACCGGATTGCAGCTGGCACTCGCGCTCAAGACCCATGAAACTATCTCCGCCATAGCTTTTCTGGACGACGATCTCTCGTTGACTTCGCACCGGCTTGCGGGACTGAGGATTTATCCTTCCGACGCGGCCGAGCAGCTTGTCCGTAACCGCGACGTCAACCGTGTCCTGCTTGCGATGCCGTCGCTGTCCCAGCCGAAACTCGTGCAAATCTCCCGCAGGTTGCAGGCGCTTGGCGTGGATGTGCAAGTGCTGCCGTCTTTTGCGCAACTGGTCGGCACCGAGGCACTGGTCGATACGCTGACCCCGGTAAAGGCCGGGCGCTTTCTGGGACGCAACCAGCTGGAAGACTCGCTGCGCAACCATTCGTGCGAGACATACCGGGGCCGGTCGATTCTCGTCACGGGTGCCGGCGGGTCCGTCGGGTCTGAACTGTGCAGACAGCTGCTGGAACAGGGGCCGCGCAAGCTCGTGCTGTTCGAGGTGTCGGAAATTGCGCTGTATAATATCGAGCGCGAGATGCAGGAGCTGGCCGGTGACGGTGCAGTGGAGCTGGCGGCGGTTCTGGGGTCCGTCACCGATGCGCGGATCATGCGGGGCGTGATTGCCGAACATAGCATTGACGTGGTCTTCCACGCGGCAGCCTACAAGCATGTGCCGCTGGTGGAGACGAACCCGATCGCGGGTCTGGCCAACAACGTCCTCGGCACCCGGGTAGTGGCCGCCGCCGCATATGATGCGGGGGTGGAGCGGTTCACCCTGATTTCCACTGACAAGGCGGTTCGCCCCACCAACGTCATGGGCGCGTCGAAGCGACTGGCCGAGCTTGTAATCCAGGACATGGCGAAACGGTCGGACAAGACGCTGTTCTCCATCGTTCGCTTTGGCAATGTGCTGGGCTCCTCCGGATCGGTTATCCCACTGTTCAAGGATCAGATTTCGCGCGGCGGGCCAGTTACCCTCACACATGAGGATGTGACGCGCTATTTCATGACGATCTCCGAAGCGGCGCGCCTCGTGCTGTTGGCGGGCGCCTTCTCGCAGGGAGATACGGGGCGCGATATGGGGCGGGATACGGGGCGGGGCACGCATCGGGGCGGCGCGAGGGGTGGCGATGTTTTCGTGCTCGATATGGGCAAGCCGGTGAAAATCCGCCATCTGGCTGAACAGATGATACACGCCGCGGGCTACACCGTACGCGATGAACGAACCCCAGACGGGGATATCGAAATAGCGGTGATCGGTCTGCGCCCGGGAGAAAAGCTGCATGAGGAGCTCTTGATCGGCAAAGGTCTGTGTACCACACCGCACCCGAAAATCCTGCGTGCCGAGGAGGAAAGCCTGAGCGAGCTGGAAATGGCCAAGGCGCTGAAGACAATCGGCGCCCTGGTCTCTTCTGGTGATGTTGTCGCCGCGCGCCGGATGATCCTCGACCTCGTTCGTCCGCGCGACGAGGCGGCAGTAATCGCGCTACGCAACGCCAAAGTGGCCGAAGCGGCGGTTTCGGGCAACTGATGGAGCAGGAATGTGCCGTTTTGCAATAGTGCTGTGGACAGCACACTGCATCTCTGGGAAACGGCTTGTGCCTTACCCTGCGATCTCGATACTGGGCGCAAGCAGCAAAGCAAAGATCCTCCGATGACACGCCGTCTTTCTTCGATCCTGCTCATGGGCCTTCTGGCTGCCGGTCCTGCCGGCGCAGAAATGGCGCCCAGCTTGAACTTCGGCGGTGTCGTCGGGTTGATCGACATGCCAAGCGGCGAGGCTCAGCCGGACGGTCGGCTCTCGATCAGCTTCTCGATCATGGGGCCGGTCAACCGCACGACGCTGAGCTTCCAGATATCGCCGCGTCTGTCGGGCAGTTTCCGCTACACAGGCGTGCGCAAATGGAATGATGTAGTACCCAATCCGTTTGAGACCTATTACGATCGCAGTTTCGATCTGCGCTATCTGGTGCTGCGCGAACAGCGGTACCTGCCTTCGGTCACCGTGGGTCTGCAGGATTTCATCGGCACCGGGCTCAGCTCTGCCGAATACATTGCGGCGACAAAGACTTTTGGCGGCCGCGTCAAGGTGACGGCCGGTCTTGGCTGGGGCAGACTGGGAAGTTACAGCGGTTTCGGTGGTTTCGGCACCCGTCCGCCCGTCGATATCGGCGTCGGTGGCAAGGTCAACGCCGGCCAATGGTTCAAGGGTGACATCGCCCCCTTTGGCGGGATCGAATGGCAGGCAACCGAAAAGCTGACGCTGAAGGCCGAATATTCTTCGGACGCGTACACGCTTGAGGCGGGACAGCGACAGACGTTCGAACGCCGAAGCCCGTTCAACTTTGGCGTCGAGTATCAGGTGAACCGGTCCCTGCGTCTGGGCGCATATTCGGTTTACGGCAGTGAAGTCGGGCTTGCGATGCATGTCGTGCTGAACCCAAAGCGGCGGCGCTTCGATGGGATCGCAGGGCCCGGGCCCGCATCGGTCAAGCTGCGCTCGCCTGCAGCCAACGGGTGGAGCGATGCCTGGATTCGTGCTGACGCCCCGGGCGGCGACCCCCGCCCGGCGCTTCAGACAAGGCTTGCCAAGCGACTGGCTGTCGACGGAATGTCGATTGAATCCCTGTCGATCTCCGCAACGACCGTACAGCTGCGCCTGCGCAATCCCAGCATCGACAATGGCCCGCAAGCCATCGGCCGCGCTGCACGCGCTCTCAGCCATGTGATGCCGCCCTCTGTCGAAGTGTTCGAGATCGTGCCTGTCGTCAATGGCATGGGAATTTCGCGCGTGACCATCCGCCGGTCCGATATCGAGGCGCTGGAACATGCGCCGGGGCAGGACATCCTGCTACGGCAAAGGGTAACCATCACTGACGCAGGGCCCCTGCCCGCCGACAGCCAGCCCAACGTGGACCTTTACCCGAAACTGCAATGGAAACTTGGGATCGCGCCCGCGCTTTCCTATTTCGACCCCAGCAGCCCCGTTCGCGCCGACCTGAACCTGCGCCTCTCCGGCCAGTATGAATTGCGGCCCGGGCTGATCGTCTCGGGTGCCGCCACGCAAAAGCTGTTTGGCAACCGCGACCAGTCCACGCGCGTGTCGAACTCATCTCAGCCGCCCGTGCGCTCGGATGGCGTGCGTTACGCGCAGGCGACCGACACCGCGCTGGATCGTCTGACACTCGCCTGGTACGCCCGCCCGGCCGAGAATGTCTACTCCCGGGTGACCTTCGGCTATCTGGAAAGGATGCATGCGGGCGTCTCGGCCGAAGTGCTTTGGAAGCCGGTCGACAGCCAACTCGCCCTCGGTGCAGAGGTGAATTACAGCCGCCAGCGCGACCCGAACGGCGGCTTCGGCTTTGGCTATTACGACTATGGCGTGGCGACGGGGCATCTATCTGCTTACTACGCCTTTGGCGGCGGCTATCTCGGGCAGCTGGATGTCGGGCGGTATCTGGCCGGCGATGTGGGCGCCACCCTGTCGATGGACCGCGAATTTGCCAATGGCTGGAAAGTTGGCGCATTTGCCACGCTCACTTCCCTGTCGGCCGCAGAATTCGGCGAAGGCTCGTTTGACAAGGGTATCCGCATCACTGTCCCGCTGAACTGGGCTTTTGGATCGCCCAACCGGACCAAACTGAGCACCACGATCCGCCCGATTACCCGTGATGGCGGGGCGCGGCTGTCGGTGGGTGGACGGCTATACGATACGATCCGCGATTATCATTCCGGAACGCTGGACAGCCAATGGGGCAGGGTATGGCGGTGAAACAGGCAAGTTTGTTTCTGCTCCTTCTTGCCGGCCTCGCTGGGGCCTGCGGCAATGATCCGGCGGAATCGCTCGGGTCCAAGCTGCTGGACGGGGTCGAAGGCCTTGCGAGGCCCGCCACACAAGCAAATGATGCTGCTGCTGCCGGTCCCCAGCCGACGCCCGCCGCAGCCGCAGCGCAACTGCGCGTGTCTCTGGCATCCGTCGGGGTGCCAGTCGTTCAGGTCAAGATCGCGACTCTGGGCGCAGATACATATATAACCCCGCGGGACACGAACTCCGGCACAGAAACCTGGACAACAGCGGACGGCTCCATCTTTACCTTCCGCGAGGGCGTCCTGATCTCGACTCGTGGCGCCGTGGCGGATCTGATGTCGGCTGCGGCTCCCTCAGCACGCCAGATCAGTTCAGCATCTGGCAACCACAAGCGCAGTTATTTTCTGCTTGGGGACGAAGATCGGACGCTACGGGTAGACATGGCTTGCACACTTCAGCTCATAGGGTCTGAAACGGTGGAGATTATCGGTCGCACGCATGGCACCCGGCACATACGGGAAAACTGCGAAGGCGCGGGCCGGACGATCCAGAACGAGTATTGGGTCGACGGCCTTGTGGGTTTTCGCAAGTCTAAGCAGTGGGTTAGCTACCGTCTGGGATATGCGGAGTTTTTTCGCGTTATAGACTGAGCCGTGCGTTTGGCAGGTCGTTGCAGGTTAGCCAGCTAAAAAGGTCGCTATCCGCACCAAAGTGTTGCATTCCAAGCAGATCTCCGCCGCGATTGTAGGGTGGACAGAAATTTTTGCTTCCCCATCCCCGCATTTGGATGTTACGCGTGGCTGAGATGTCCCAGATACAGGATTGAGACCATGAAAAAACTCGTTGTTGCTGCGACTCTCGCGGCATTTGCTTCTTCCTCGGCTTTTGCCGGTGGCGTTGGTGGCGTGGCTGTAGAGTCCGATGTCATCGTTCCGGTCGTTGCTGGAACGTCGCTCGGCAGTGCAGGGCTGATCGTCGCTGGTGTCGGCCTCATTGCAATCATTGCTCTTGTGGCAGACGATTCGTCGGTTCCGACTACGACGACCCAATGATCTGACGCGACCCACGGGTCAGCTTCGCAGTTATGATCCTAAAATAAAGCGGCGCGTCCTTTGGACCCGCCGCTTTTTCTTGTGGGGTTGTGCGAGACGGCTTAGTAGTCCCGCTCCAGAAACACGCCAAGGCCAGTCTCGCCATCTGCCGACACGCGCCCCGTGACCGTCACTCCCTCTCGCAGATCAAGGTTCAGGTTTATCTGACTGCGGCCCGACTGGTCCACCTCTACATCGGTGTAGAGCTTCTCCGAGATGTACTTGCCCGCGCGCAATGTGGTCGAGCCATCCCCGGCGGTGGACAGGTCAAGATCATCCAGACCAAAGCCGCGGCGCAGTTTTCCAACGATCCCTTCGCCACCCCGACCCGACAGCGTGCGTACCGCGTTGGCAAGGCGCACCGCCTGAAACGGTGTGATCGACTGCAACCCGCGCCCGAACAGAAGCTGCGCCAGTACTTCTTCCTGCGGCAATTCAGGACTGGAAGAAAAGAGTACGGTGGGGTCGGTTGCCGGTCCTTCGATGGAAACGAAACTGGTGATGCCATTATTCGTGCTGGAGGCGATGACATCGACGTAAGGCAAGAACTTCCCTTCCAGATTAAGCGTCGCGCGGGTCAGGGTCAGCCGCTTGCCCAACAGATCGAGCCGACCCCGGATCAGCTGGAACCCGCCTTCGGGCGTCATTGACTGTGTCGTGCCGCGCACCCGCAACTGACCACCAAGTTCTGCATCCAGACCCCGCCCACGCACAAAGACACGTGACGGCGCGTCGATGATGAGGTCAAGCCCGATGGCCCGCCCACTGCGCTTTGCGACGTCCAGAACCGTGGCCAGCAGCCCGGCCCGCCCGCGCGTCGCCCGCACTGCGACGGGTTCGTTGCGATGGATCAGCCCGGGCAAAGTCCCCACGCCGGCAAGACCGGTCGCGGGAATGCGCAGCTCCGTGTCACCCAGGCTGATCCGCCCCGCCAGTTCCCCCCCCCCAAGCAGCCCGCCCTTCAGCGTCAGCGTGCCGCTCGCCGTGGTTTCATAAAGAACGGGGTCGCGCAGTCGAAGATTGTCGAGCTGCAGGGCAAGGTCGGCAGGGAATGGCGCCGTGAGGCCCACTGTACCGTCAACACGCAGCCGACCTCCGGTTGTAAGCTGCGAGGTTGCCCCGATCTGCGCTACACCCCGCGCTAAGGTGGCTACGGCTTCAATTCGCTCGAAGGCAAGACCTGCGTCGACATCGGTGACCCGCCCGCCCGAAAGAGTCACTCGGCCCGACACGGACGACAGCCGCATCGGCCCCTTGAGCGCAAGATCAAAGCCAAGGGGACCCGACACTGCGCGTGGGTCGATGAAAGCATTGGCCAGGGCAGCTTGCGCGGTACCGGAAATCTGCAAGTCAGCCGCGCCGAAGCCTGCGTCGATCCGCCCCGCAACCCGCGCGTCAATCTGCCCCGGCCCTTGCCCTCGAAGCATCAGACGATAACCCGTAGCGTCCTGCACCGCATCGCCGGACAGCGTGACCGCGCCGGGGAATTCCGGGATCAGCAGCGCCAGATTGGCCAGCCGCCCCGTCAGCGAAATCTCGCGCAGCGCACCCGCGATCCGGCCCGTCGCGTCCAGCTGCAGTTGCGGCGTGGCAATCCGCGCGGCTTCGATCTGGACCTTGCCGTCCTTCAGCGCCAGCCGCGCCGAAACTTCGGCCCGCCCGGATAAAAGCCGGTCAGCTTCGGTCTGACCCACCCCAAGGTCAACTCCGCTGCCTGCAAGCGTGATCAGGCCATCCTCTGGCGTGCCGCTAAACTGCGCCTTCGCGGTCAACGTTCCACGATACCCTGGCCCGAGAGCCCCCAGATCGCGGAAGTCGAGATCGCCGGAAAGACTGCTGCCCTCCGTGGCCAGCGTGCCGCCGGCGTGCGCGGTCAGGCTCTGCGCGGAAATCGTCAGGCTGCGCAGTGCCGTGCCTGCAGTGTCGCGCTTGACCGAGGCTTCGATCCGCGAGCGGCCCGAAAGCAGGCGGTCGACCTCGGGCTGGCCGATCCGCAGCCCTTCGCCTTCCGCCTGGCCCACAAGATCGAAATCCCCGCCAAGCCGACTGCCCGTGCCTTCGACCACCACCGTCCCGCGCCCGCCGATCTGGCGCCCGACAAGACCCGCGTAGCGCGACAGATCGTCGGCCGTAGCCTGCATCCGGCCCGTGGTGCGAAATCCGGTGGCCAGCCCTTCGACACTCAAGCGGCCATCTATTGCATAACCCTCGCCCGAAAGGCCGATCTGTGGCACATCGAGCCGCCCGGTTTCGGCCTCCCAGGACAGTCGCGCCTTTCCCTTCGCCTTGGGGCCAAGTGCCACGGCTAGGTCTGGGTCGGCAGGGGCGAGACCTTCGGCCACAAATGCCAGTGTCGCGTCAAAGAGGTTGCCTGCCGCCCCGCGCGCAATGCGTCCAAAGCCTGAAAGGGTCAACGCCCCGGCCCGGAAATCCGCCCGGTCCAGCCCGGTGAGGGCGGCCTTGCCAAGCCAGCCATCACCCGCCGCGGCGTCGTAGGAGAGGTCGACCGTGGCAGACTTTACGCGCGTCGGCTCCCCGCTCAGCGGCAGAAGCACCGGCCCGCCGTCGGGCGCGGCAAGGCTCGCCTGCAGGATGAAGGATTCGGGCAGACCATCGGGGGCCAAGGCCAGCGTGCCATCGACCGTCAGCGCGCGGGTGCGCACCGCCAGGGTATCCAGCCGGATTCGCCCGGTCGTCTCCCGTGCGCCTTGCGCTTTCAACGCCACATCGGGGCCGAAAAACTCGGCATACTGCGGCAGGAACAGCGGCGCGAGGTCCCCCGCGAGGTCTGCGGAAAAGCCCTGTTCCCCTTCAGGCCCGGCCTTCAGGGCGACCAGTCCAGACAGCCTGTCGACTCCGTCGGTTGCAAGCCGGACATCGGCCGTGAAATCTTCCAGTGGCCCGGCGCCCTTGATCGTCAGGTCTGCGGCCGGGCGGCCCGGAACATCCAGAAGGCTTGCAGCGATGCCGTCCGCTCCCTCACGGGCTGCAAGGTCGATGATCAGTCGGCGGCCTTCGTTGGCGTAGCTCGCCGTCAGGGTCACCTCACCGTCGGGCCCCGCATCCGTACGTTCCAGCGTCAGCATCGCCCGCCCTTCGCCCCCCACCAGCGATAGTGCGGCGTCAAGCCGCCCCTCCACCGATTGGCCCAGAACTGTCGGACCTAGCTCGATTCGCGCTGCAGAAAGCTTGCCGATCTCGATTGACACCGGCAGTTCTGGCAGGCGGAACCCGGGTGCTTCGGGGCTGGGAAGGGCTGCAGGCCCTGCCTCGGGCAGACGGGCCAAAACAATCTCCTCGGCCGTGAGGGCGGAAACCACCACCCGCCCACTCAGCAGGGCGGACCGGCTCCAGTCCAGCGACAGCCCCCGCAACGTCAGCCAGATGCCCACATCATCAGCGATGGTCAGCTCTGTAATCGTGGCGCGCGACGACAATGCCCCGGCAAAGCCGGTCACGACGACCTGCCGTCCGGCGCCCGAGAGGCTGTCTTCCAGAAAGGCGGTCAGCGTGTCGCGGTCATCAGCCAGGGCAGGCAGAGGCGCCAGCAGCATCAGGGCAAGGGCAAGGATCCGCCGCATCAGAACGCCTGCCCCAGACCTATGTAGACCTGTGCGCCGCTGCCCGAAGCGCCGCGAGATCCGCCCGCGGGCAGGGCGACGTCCAGCCGGATCGGCCCGACACTCGTGGCATAGCGCAGCCCGAGTCCCGCCCCTGCGTGCCAGCCGCCGATGTCATCGTTGAACCCGTTCACGCCAATGCTGCCGATATCGAAAAAGCCGACGATCCCGATGTTATCCGTGACGCGGCCGCGCAGTTCCAGCGACCCGCCCAGCTGATACCGCCCGCCCATCTCGAAGGCGGCCCCTGCCCCGCGCTGCACCCGTACACCCAGCGACCTGTAGGGCTGTCCGCGGACCGACCCGCCGCCGCCGGACAAGAACAAATCCTCGCGCGGGGTGCCAAGCAAGGCCGACCCCGCCACCACACCCGCCGTCACCCGCCCCGCGATGACCAGCCGCTCGCCCAGAGCGCGATAAGCGCGGCCGTCAAAGGTGGCGCGCACACCCGACCCGGTGGTGCTGAACCCGAGAAACGGCTTGATCTCGGCATCGGCATAAAAGCCACGGGTGGGGTCTGTCTTTACATCCCGGGAATCCCATGTGGCACCGAGCGGCAGGGCCAGATTGCGTGTGGAAAAGCTCCCAGCCGGATCATTTCCTTTGGCCGCGCCGTATTCGATCGCTGCCCGTGCTGTCAACTGCTCAGAAAAGTAATGTGTGAAGCCGAGCCCGATCTCGGCAATATCCTGATCGTAATCCTCTTCATCCTGATGCTCGATGGACAGCCGCAGCCCTGCTGTCGTATCGCGCGAGAAGGTGGCGGGACGATCCAGCGTCACGCCAAGCGAATAGTCCGTGCCGCTGGTCTTTGCGCCGATATTAGTGATTGCCCCTTCGATCCGAAGCCGCTCTCCGCCGCCCAAAAGATTGCGATGAAGCCAATAGCCGCTGAGCGAGGCGCCATCGGTGCTGGCGATCTCGGCGCCAACGCTGTAACGGCGCAGCTTCTGTTCTACCACTGCAAGGCTTATGGCCAACGTGTCGGGCGGGGTGATTTCCTCTGCCTCGGTGAAGGTGACAGACGAGAAAATTCCAGACCGCCTCAGCCGCGCTGCAGCGCGGTCAAGCTCTAGTGGGCTGTAGACTTCGCCATAAACCAGACCCGCGATCTTCCGCACGCGGTTTTCGCGCATCCGTTCCTGTCCGGTGACCGACATCGCGCCGAAGCGCAGCTTTGGCCCGGGCGAGAGCCGGATATCGGCGGACAGCGTTCGGGCGGCATGGTCGGCAGTGATCGTCCGGGCGCTGACGGTCGTCTTGGCGTGGCCAAGGGCGCGCCAACCGTTGGTTCCTGCGCTAACCGCCTCCGCCACCAAACCGCTTTCGGCCGTATCGCCCGGGGCGAAACCTTTCGGCAGCTTGCTGCCAGGGGCCAGAGGTGCGACTTCCACCGCGCCAAACACAAAGCGCGGGCCCGGATCAACGAAGACCTCGATGAGACTGATTTGGCTGGGGGCGTCCAGCGGGGCGATGTCTGCCGCCTCTCGCCCGTCAATAAGGATGCGGATTACACCGGAATAATGCCCTTGCGCATAAAGTGCTTCCAGCAACCGACCATAATCCGTCCGGGCGGCCGCGAACAGGTCCTGCGCGTCGGTGAAGCCTTCGCCTTCCTTGCTCAGCAGAACCGAACTCTGCGTGACGGCCTTGGTAAGGCTGTCGTCCTTCCCCGCAACGGTGAAGCGGATGGGATCGAAGGCCTGCGCCGCAGGACCGAACAAGCCAAGGCCGAGAGCAATTGCCCCCGCCCTTCGCCATCCAGTCAGACGCCACCATGTGGCCAAGCCAAATTCCTCGTTCGCGGACTGCAAACCTTTGGACAACTATTGCCCGACGCTGAGGGAGGGGCAATCGCTGATGGCCGTTCAGGACGGAAAGTCGGCCATAAGGCGGCAGATAATGGCCTATTGCGCTGCGATGTCGCGAGCAGGGTCGCGCCCCGGGATTAAAAGCCCTTCAGAGACCGCCGAAAGCGCCAGTGCCGCCGCCCCATGCGCCCACAGCAGATCCCCCCAGGCGTGGATCTCGATGGGCGGACGGGGGCGGCCGGTGGCAATGGCCATGTTGTCCATTTCGGCCAGAGTCTCGGCGGCATAGAGATAGTCGTAGCGCATCCGCTCACCCGAAAGGATGATCAGAGCGGGGTCAAAAAGGTTGATCACATTCGATAATCCGACTGCGAGATAGCGCCCTGCGCGGCGAAAGATCGACCGGGCGGTGGCATTGCCCGCCTTGGCATGGTCGTAAAGGCTTTCCAGAAGGACGGCGATACTCTGGCCTTCCTTATGACCCCAGTTCAGCGCAGTCGTGGCCTCGCGCGCCAGCGCATAGTCGGCGACATAGGCCTCCAGGCAGCCGCGCTGGCCGCAGCGGCACAGGGCACCGTCGAGCTGAACCTTGGTGTGCCCCAACTCCATCCCCAGACCTCGCGCGCCACGATAGATACGGTGGTTCATCACGAAGCCCATGCCCACGCCATGTTCGATCGTCACCACGGCGAAATCCGAAAGTCCCCGCCCCGCCCCGAACCACAGCTCAGCCATCGCAACGAGATTTGCGTCATTGTCGACGGTGACAGGCAGGCCGAGACGAGCGGCAGCCGCCTCAGCCAGAGGTACCGCCCGCTCCAGCAGCACGGAGGACCACAAGACCATCCCGGTCGCCACATCCACAAACCCCGGAACTCCTATACCCAAGGCCGACAGCGCCGCACGCGACAACCCCGCCTTGGCACAGACCCGGTCCAGAAGCAGATCCACCGCATTTAGAAGATCGGGCGCCGTCATCGGCCCCGGCAGGCGGGGGATCACGTCATCGGCCAGAAGGTTTCCCGCAAAATCAACGATCACTGCGGTATGTTCGCGGTCTGAAAGCTTCATTCCGGCCACCACATGCGCATTTGCCCGCACGCCAAGTGCCACCGCCGGGCGACCACGCCCCTGATCGGTGTCACGCGGAGCCGCGACCTCCTCGATCAGGCCAGCCTCGATCAGCTCGGAAGTGATGGTTGTCACCGAGGCCGGACTGACCCCCAGTTCCTTGGCCAGCTGCACCCGCGGGATTAGCCCGCCTGCCCGCACGCGTTCAAATACCTGCTGTCGCAAAGGGCGCTGCAGATCCGACAAAGGCGGGATCAACGGCCCCACACCCCGGCGCCCGCTGGCGGGGCCGTCTTCGATGGCATCCTGGGGTGGCCGAGGCGCCATTAATTCGCCCTCCAAACTAAAAGCACCGGAGTTTCTTTGCAAACTGCCTGAATTTTGCTGCAGAGCAGCATAAATCGGGAGTCGAACTCAGCGATGCGAGACTCTTATATAATTTATATTTTGACAACTGAAATTATTCGCGGCATTTTCCCGCCTGCACCGGCGAATCTGCCGGGCTGGCCATACGCTGGCCGCTATCCATAGGGAGGATACTGATGCGTACCGCAATTCTCGCCGCCGTTCTGGCGGTGACTGGTTTCTCTTCGGCAGCAATGGCCGAAGGCATGAAAATCGGTGTGTCCTGGGCTTCGTTCCAGGAAGAGCGCTGGAAAATCGACGAAGCGGCGATGGTCGCAGCGATCGAAGCTGCCGGGAACACTTACGTTTCCGCTGATGCGCAATCGTCGTCGGAAAAGCAGCTTTCGGACGTTGACGCGCTGATCTCGCAGGGTGTTAATGCCCTGATCATCAACGCCTGGGACAAGGACGCCATCGGGCCGGCCATCGAGAAAGCCGCCGCCGAAGGAATTCCGGTCGTAGGCTACGACCGCCTGATCGAAGACGCGCGCACCTTCTATCTGACCTTCGACAACGTCGGCGTGGGCCGTATCATTGCCGAAGAAGTCTCCAAGGTTGCTCCGAAAGGCAACTATGCGATCATCAAGGGCGATCCCGGCGACCCGAACGCAGGCTTCCTGCTTCAGGGCATGATGTCGGTCATCCAGGGTGCCGTTGACTCGGGCGATATCAAGATCGTCGGCGAGTCGTTCTCGGATGGCTGGAAGCCGGAGAATGCCCAGAAGAACATGGAGCAGATCCTGACCGCCAACGACAACAAGGTTGACGCCGTTCTGTCCCAGAACGACGGCATGGCCGGCGGTGTGGTTGCTGCGCTGTCCGCTCAGGGCCTCGTGATCCCGGTCGGTGGCCAGGACGGCGATCTTGCCGCAATCAACCGCGTGGCCCGTGGCACCCAGACCGTTTCGGTCTGGAAAGATGCGCGTCAACTCGGCAAGGCAGCAGGCGAAATCGCCTCGTCTCTGGCCACCGGCGCAGCTTTGGATTCGGTTGCCGGTGCATCCAAGTTCTCGGGCGGAGAAAAGGGCGTTGAAATGAACGCGATCCTTCTGGCTCCGACGCCGCTGACCAAAGACAACCTGAACGTCGCCATCGACGCAGGCCACATCACGAAAGAGATGGCTTGCGAAGGTGCGGCTGCCGGCGTTGTCGGCTGCGAATAAGCACACCTTTCAGGCGTCAGTCTTCCGGACTGGCGCCTGACTTCTATACTGGCCCTGAGGCGCTCTGCGCTTCGGGGCCTCCGTCCAAAGGGGTCTGACAGAGTGTCTGCGAGCCGTTTTGGCCAAGGCACCTCTTCTCCCGGCAACCACTCATTCTGGACGAGATCATGACCAACACATCGACCAAGACCACCAGGGCTGAGCCTGACGGCGGTCCGATCGCCAGATTCCTGCAAGCCACCGAGATCGACCCGCGCCTGCTGGGAATGGTTGGCGCCCTCCTGCTTATCGGGGTGGGCTTCCATGTCTACGGCCTGCTGGTTCTGGGCGAAGGCAACTTCCTTACCCCGCGAAACCTGTGGAACCTGTCCGTGCAGACGGCCACAATCGGCATCATGGCTACGGGAATGGTCCTGATCATCATCACCCGGCATATCGACCTTTCGGTAGGCTCGCTTGTCGGGGTGACCGGCATGGTCATGGGCCTGTTGCAGGTAAACGTTCTGCCGCAGTATCTTGGCCTTGGCCATCCGGCGATCTGGGTCATCACGGTCATCGTCGGTATTTCAGCGGGCGCGTTGATCGGTTGGCTCAACGGCTATCTTACCGCATATCTCGACATTCCGTCCTTCATCGTCACGCTCGGCGGATTGCTGATCTGGCGCAGCGGTGCATTTCTTGCAGCTAACGGCCGCACGATCTCGCCGGTTGATCCGACCTTTGCGCTGCTCGGCGGCGGGCCCTACGGCGCCGTCGGGGAAACCGGTAGCTGGATCGTTGGCGTGGTGGCCTGTGTGGGGGTTATCTATCTGGTCATGTCCGGCCGCGCAAAACGGCAAAAACACAGCTTCCCCGTTCGTCCGATGTGGGCAGAAATCTTCATGGCGGCCCTCGGCTGCGGCCTGGTGATCGGCGCCGTGCTGGTGGTCAACGCCTATCCCTGGCCCATCGGCATCGTAAAAGACTATGTGAAAGCAAACGGCATCACGACCCCGCCGCAAGAGCTGTTCATCAGCCACGGCTTTGCCTATCCGGTGCTGATCCTTGCGGCTGTCGGCATCTTCATGACGGTCCTTATGACCTCCACCCGCTTTGGCCGCTATGTCTTTGCCATCGGCGGCAACCCCGAGGCTGCGGCGCTGGCCGGGATCAACACCCGCGCAATGACGGTGAAGATCTTCGTTCTGATGGGGGCTCTTGCGGGGTTGGCCGGGGCGGTCGCCTCGGCTCGCCTGAACTCGGCCACCAATGCGCTTGGGCTGGGGGATGAGCTTTACGTCATCGCCGCGGCCGTGATCGGCGGCACCTCACTGGCGGGCGGAGTAGGCACCATTTATGGCGCCATCCTGGGTGCGCTGGTGATGAAAAGCCTGCAGACCGGCATGGTGCTGATCGGGTTCGACACGGCCGTGCAGAACATGGTTGTGGGCGCCGTTCTTGTCTTTGCCGTCTACCTCGACAACACCTACCGCAAACGTGTGAAGTAAGGAGCGCGCAATGAATACCTATCGTGGCACTCCACTGGTCGAACTGCGCGACATCTCGATCTCGTTCGGCGGGATCAAGGCGGTCGATCATGTGACGGTCGACCTTTACCCTGGTGAGGTCGTCGGCCTTCTCGGGCATAACGGGGCGGGAAAATCGACGCTGATCAAATGCCTCTCGGGCGCCTACAATGCCGACAGTGGCGATATTCTGATCAATGGCGAAAAGGTTTCTATCACCAATCCGCGCGATGCGCGGGCGCAGAACATCGAAACGATCTACCAGACGCTCGCTCTGGCTGACAATCTGGACGCCGCCTCGAACCTGTTCCTCGGGCGGGAACTGGTCAGCTCCATGGGTTTCGTCGACGAATCGGCGATGGAGGCAGAGACGCGCAAGATCATGAAGCGTCTGAACCCCAACTTCCGCAAGTTCAACGTGCCGGTGTCGGCCCTTTCGGGCGGTCAGCGCCAGTCGGTGGCGATCGCCCGCGCAGTCTATTTTAACGCAAGGATCCTGATCATGGACGAGCCGACCGCCGCCCTTGGCCCGCAGGAAACCCAGATGGTTTCAGAACTGATCCAGGAGCTGAAGGCGCAGGGCCTTGGCATCTTCCTGATCGAACATGATATCCATAACGTGATGAAGCTGTGCGACCGCGCGTCCGTGATGAAGAACGGCCAGCTTGTCGGCACGGTCAACGTAGACGAAGTGACCGACGAGGATATCCTCGGGATGATCATCCTTGGGAAGAAACCGGCGAAGGCCGCCTGAGATGTACATCGGGCTGGATCTCGGGACGTCGGGACTAAAAGGCATCCTGATCGACGAGTCGCAAAAGGTGCTGGCAGAGGCGACGTCCCCCCTGACTGTTTCCCGCCCACAAGAAGGCTGGTCGGAGCAGGAGCCGTCGCAGTGGATCTCCGCCGCCGAGTCGGTGATGGATGCGCTGTCGGTGTATGGGTTGGGGTCCGTGCGCGGCATCGGGCTTTCCGGGCAGCAGCACGGCGCCACATTGCTTGATGCCTCGGATGAGGTGCTTCGCCCTTGCATCCTTTGGAACGACACCCGCGCCCACGTCGAAGCGGCCGAGATGGACGACGACCCGCAATTTCGTCGCATCATCGGCAATATCGTCTTTCCGGGCTTTACCGCGCCCAAGGTGCTGTGGGTGGAACGCCACGAACCGCGCATCCGGGAAAAGGTCGCGAAGGTCCTGCTTCCAAAGGATTACCTGCGCCTCTGGCTGACTGGCGAGCATGTGGGAGAAATGTCGGATGCCGCTGGCACCGGCTGGCTGGCCACGGCAAAGCGCGACTGGTCGGATGACCTGCTGGACGCAACGGGCCTCACTCGGGCCGCCATGCCGCGTCTTGTCGAGGGGTCGGAGGTTTCGGCGACCCTGCGCGCGGCGCTTGCTGCGCGTTGGGGTTTGCCTGCGGGCGTGGTGGTTGCGGGCGGGGGCGGCGACAACGCGGCCTCCGGCGTGGGCGTGGGCGTCGTGCGCGCCGGGGAAGCGTTCGTGTCGCTCGGAACCTCCGGTGTGCTTTTTGCGGCGACTGACGGCTACCGGCCCGATCCTGCGACGGCGGTGCATACGTTCTGCCATGCCCTGCCGAATTCCTGGCACCAGATGGGTGTGATCCTTGCCGCAACTGACGCGCTGAACTGGTATGCGGGCCTTGTGGGCCGCGATGCCGTCCAGCTGACGGGTGAGCTTGGACCGCTGCAGGCCCCCGGAAAGACCACCTTTCTGCCTTATCTGGGCGGTGAGCGGACGCCGGTAAATTCTGCCAGCATCCGTGGCGCCTTTACCGGGCTGGAACACGTGACCGACCGTGTCGCGGGCACCAGGGCCGTGCTGGAAGGTGTCACCTTCGCCTTTCGCGATTGCCGCGACGCGCTGGCAGCGACCGGCACGAAGATCGGCCATCTTCTGGCCGTCGGCGGCGGCTCACGCTCCGACTACTGGTTGCGCGCCATTGCGACCGCGCTCGACTGCCCCGTGCACGTGCCTGTGGCCGGTGATTTTGGCGGCGCCTTCGGGGCCGCGCGGCTTGCCATCATGGCCGCAACCGGCGCTGGCGCCGAAATTGCCACCGCACCGAAGATCGCCCGCAGCATCGAGCCGGACACCACCCTCACTGCGGCCTTCGACGCGGGCCATGCCCGCTTCCGCGCCGCCCAATCCGCCATCAAGGGCCTGACATGACCGATTTCTTCCAGGGTATCCCGCAGATCAAGTTCGAGGGGCCGGACAGCACCAACGAATTTGCTTTCCGCCATTACAACCCCGATGAGATGCTGATGAGCAAGCGGATGGAGGATCATCTGCGCTTCGCCATCGCCTGGTGGCACAGCTTTGCCTGGCCGGGTGGCGACCCCTTCGGCGGGCAAACCTTCGAGCGGCCGTGGTTCGGCGACACGATGGCGCTGGCGAAACTGAAGGCCGATGTGGCCTTCGAGATGTTCGATATCCTCGGCGCGCCCTACTACTGCTGGCACGACGCCGACATCCGCCCTGAAGGCGCGGATTTCGCCGCCTCGAAGCACAATTTCGAAGAGATCATCGACTACCTCGCCGCCAAGCAGGAAAGCCACAAGGCGCGCGTGCTGTGGGGCACCGCCAACATGTTTTCGCACCGTCGCTGGATGTCGGGCGCGGCCACCAATCCGGACCCCGATGTCTATGCCTATGCCGCGGCCACTGTGAAAATCTGCCTGGATGCCACGCTGAAGCTTGGCGGGCAGAACTACGTCCTGTGGGGCGGGCGCGAAGGGTATGAGACGTTGCTCAATACCGACCTCGGGGCCGAGCGCGCGCATGCGGGGCGCTTCCTCACTCAGGTGGTGGAATACAAGCACAAGATCGGCTTCAAGGGTGCCATCCTGATCGAGCCAAAGCCGCAGGAGCCGTCAAAGCATCAGTACGACTATGACGTGGCGACCGTGTACGGCTTTCTAAAGCAGTTCGGGCTGGAGGGTGAGGTTCAGGTGAACATCGAGCAGGGCCACGCGATCCTTGCGGGCCACAGTTTTGAACATGAAATCGCGACGGCTGCGGCGCTTGGGATCTTTGGATCCATCGACATGAACCGGAATGACTATCAGTCCGGCTGGGATACCGACCAGTTCCCGAACAACCATGCCGAAAAGGCGGTGGCCTTTTATGAAATCCTTCGGGCGGGCGGTTACACCACTGGCGGCACCAACTTTGACGCCAAGGTGCGCCGTCAGAGCCTGGACCCCGCAGACCTGATCCTGTCGCATGTGGGCGGAATGGACACCTGCGCCCGGGCTTTGAAATCAGCTGCAGCCCTGTTGGCGGATGGATCGATGGAGGCCGCGCGCCAGGCGCGCTATGCCGGTTGGGGCACCGCCGCAGCGCAGGCGATGCTGGCGGGCGATCTGACCGACGCCGCCGCCCGCGTGACGGCCGAAGGTCTGGAGCCGAAGCCGAAATCCGGACGGCAGGAGCGCCTGGAGAATCTCTGGAACCGCTTCGTCTGACTTTATGCCCCGGGGAGGGGAGCGATGCGCCTTGTTGCCCTGATATTCATTGTCGCAAGGCTTCTGTGCGGCCCGGCGGCGGCTGCGGCGCCGACGCCGGAAAAGGTTCTGGCGAACTGGTACCGGATGGTGCTGGAACTGGCGCGCCATACGCCCACCTATTCGCCCCCGGTGGCAAGCCGGTCCTTTGCCTATCTCGGTGTGACGGCCTATGAGGCCACGGCCTCGGGCAATCCGGACATGCAAAGCCTGGCGGGCCAGCTGACCGACCTCTCCCCCCTCCCTCCCCGCGACGGCACGCTTGACGAGGCGTTGGTCCTGCATGCCGCCCTGTCCGAGGCGGTGACGGCGTTTTTTGGCAATACTGGTCCGACCGGCCAGCGCGCGATGAAGGCGCTGGACCGCCAGATGAACGAAAGCCTCGGCGACGCGCTTGACCCCGATCTTGCCGCCCGGTCGGAGGCTTACGGCCGCGCGGTGGCCGACCATGTCATCGCCTGGTCGAAAGGCGATGGCAAATCGGTGGTGGAAAACCTCGGCTTTCCCTATGAATACACTCTCGGCACGGAACCGTGGAGCTGGGTGCCCACCAGCGCTATCCCCCTGCAACAGGTGCCGCTGATGCCCGGATGGCGCGAAATGCGGCCTTTTGCGATGCCCTCGGGCGCTGCCTGCCCGCTGCCGCCGCCTCCCGAATACAGCGAAGACCCGGCCAGCGCCTTTTATGCCGAGGCGATGGAGGTCAAGACGGTCAGAGATAATCTGACGGACGAGCAAAAGCAGATCGCCCGCTTCTGGTCGGATGACCCGATGCTGTCGCCCACTCCGCCCGGGCACTGGATGGCGATCGTTCTGCAGATCATGGCGCGCGACGGGCTGGATACGGCGCGCAGCACCGATGCGCTGGCGCGACTGGGCGTTGCAGTCGCCGACAGTTTCATCGCCTGCTGGGACACGAAGTTCCAGTATGACCTGTTGCGCCCGGTGACCTATATCCGCCGGGTGATCGACCCGAAGTTCGAACCGTTGCTGATCACCCCGCCCTTCCCCGAGTATCCGTCGGGCCATTCCACCCAGTCCGGTGCCGCCGCGACCGTGCTGACGGCCGTATTCGGCGAGGGGTTTGCCTTCACCGATTCAACCCATGTCGATGATGGCCTGCCCGCGCGCAACTATCCCGATTTCTGGGCCGCGGCCAATGAGGCGGCGCTGTCACGCCTGTACGGCGGCATCCACTTCCGCGCCGCTATTGCGCAGGGTCTCGCACAGGGGCGGTGCGTCGGTGCCTACGCCGAAGCTCTCCGTACCCTGAGGTAGGCCATGATCCGCACCACACTGCTGCTTATGACGCTCGCCACCCCGCTTGCCGCGCAAGAGGTGCCGAATTACGCCGATGAGACGTCCTCCTCCGACCTGACCGCAACATTTGCGGGCGAATGGGAGTTCATCGTGGGCGGCGGGGTTGCGAGTTTCGATTGCAACGGCGATGCCCTGCCCGAGATAGTGATCGCGGGCGGCACTAATCCCGCGAGCCTCTGGCAGAACGACAGCATAGCGAGAGGGCCGCTCGCCTTCTCGCGGCAGAAGGATACGGGGGTAGAGCTCACCTCGGTTTCCGGCGCCTATGCCTTGGACATCAACAGCGATGCGATCACCGATCTGGTGCTGTTGCGCGTTGGGGAAAACGTGGTGCTGCGGGGCCTTGGCGCCTGCCGGTTTCGCCGTGCGAATGAAGATTGGGGGTTCGACGGCGGCGACGCCTGGTCCACCGCGCTTGCCGCCACGTGGGAGAAGGGCCAGGCTTGGCCTACGCTCGCCATCGGCAACTATATCGACCGGGCTGAGGAAGCCTTTCCCTGGGGGTCATGCACCGACAACTGGCTGCACCGGCCCGAGGGCAACCTATTTGCACCACCCACGGCCCTCAAGCCCAGCTTCTGCGCGCTGTCGATGCTGTTTACCGACTGGAACCGCTCTGGCCAGCCCGCGCTGCGTGTGGCCAATGACCGTGAATATTACAAGGGCGGGCAAGAACAGCTCTGGAACGTCGCGCCCGGGGAAGCGCCGCGCCTTTACACCGAGTCCGAAGGCTGGGGCCGCCTGCGTCTGTGGGGGATGGGAATTGCCAGTAATGATCTGAACCATGACGGCTATCCGGAATATTTCGTGACCTCGATGGCGGACAACAAGTTGCAGACGCTTGCGGCTGTTCCGACAGACGGCAGCATGCCAAAGCCCGAATTCGCCGATGTCGGGTTCAAGCGCGGTGTTACCGCGCATCGCCCCTACACGGGAGGGGAGCTGAAGCCGTCTACCGCGTGGCACACACAGTTCGAGGATGTGAACAACGACGGGCTGGTCGATCTGTTCATCGCCAAGGGCAATGTCTGGGAAATGCCTGATTTTGCAATGAAGGATCCGAACAACCTTCTGTTGCAAAAGTCCGACGGTAGCTTTGTCGAGGCGGGAGACAAGGCCGGCGTCGCCTCGATGCAGACGGCGCGCGGGGCGTCGGTGGTAGATTTCAATGCCGATGGCCTGCTCGATCTCGTGGCGATCAACCGCAACAGCCCTTCCGAGATCTGGCGCAACCTGGGGACTGCCAGCCCGGCAAACTGGGTGTCGGTCGTGCCACGTCAACCAGCGCCCAATCTCGATGCAATCGGGTCGTGGGTCGAAGTGCGCACGGGCGAGATCACCCAACGGCGCGAGGTGACGGTGGGCGGCGGCCATGCGGGGGGCGTGTTCGGGCCGCAGCACTTCGGCCTCGGGGCTGCGACGGCGGCGGATGTGCGGGTGATCTGGCCCGACGGCACCGCGTCAGACTGGCAGCCCGTCACTGCGAACCGAGTGATGACGCTTTCCCGCTAGGTTTGCCGTAGGTGTCCATCCTGAGCTCGGCATTGATCGCGGCCCCCATCAGCACGGCCCATACGCTGAGGTATAGCCACATCAGAAGGGCGATCACCGCCCCGATGGAGCCGTAAACGCGGTTGTAACTGTCGAAGTTCGCCAGATAGGTCGAGAATGCGATGGAAATGCCGGCCCAAGCCAATGCGGCAGCAAAGGTGCCAGGGGCGACGCTACCGTTATATCCTTCACGGACATTCGGTCCATACCGGTATAGCATTCCAAGACAGGTCAGCACTAGGAGGAACATCGCAACCCAAGGCAGCGCCGTCAGCAGCCAGGCGCCCAAGCTGCCGAGTTCCACAAAGCTGAGCGCGACTGGCACCACGACCACAGTCACCAGCGCGACGATCAGCGCTGCGATCAACGCAATGGTCATCACGAAATCGACCACCCAGGCCCGGAGCAATCGGCGCGGCGGAGCGCGGTGCACGAAGTCCATCGCCGTGATCAGCGCTGAAACCCCTGCCCGTGCCGAGTAAAGCGCAATCCCAAGCGATAAGCCTGTGGCCCAGCCCAGCCGTGTCCGCGGCGTCAACAGCAGCACTTCGACCTGATCATGCACGAGTTTCGCCACATCGCGGGGCAAGAACCTTTCGGCCACGGCAAGATAGTCGGAAATCGCCATTGGGTCTGCCACCAAGCTCCAGATCGCGATTGTTGCAGTAAGACCGGGAAAGACGGCAAAGATCGCGTAGAAGGCCACGCCAGCGGCAATCAGGCCAAAGTGGCTGTGCGCCATCCGGCTCCAGACCGACCATCCGAAATTCCAGAGTGCAATCATGCTTTCATTCTCTCGCGAATCCCGACCTGCCGCAACTTGCGCCGACACGGTGCACATGAAATGCTTTGGCAACCAAGGAGTTCCCCATGACTTATACGCCTGCTGAAGACCGTTATGAACGCATGATCTATCGCCGCTGCGGTGCATCGGGTGTCAAGCTCCCTGCCATCTCGCTGGGGCTGTGGCACAATTTCGGTCATGACACCCCGCATCAGACCAAAAGGGACATTTGTCAGGCCGCTTTTGACGCGGGCATCACGCATTTTGATCTGGCCAACAACTACGGCCCCCCCGCCGGATCCGCCGAAGAGGCGTTTGGAGAGATTCTGCGGACCGACTTTCGCCGTGTCCGGGACGAGCTGATCATTTCGTCCAAGGCGGGCTATCACATGTGGAACGGTCCGTATGGCGAATGGGGCAGCCGGAAATACCTCATCGCCTCCTGCGATCAGAGCCTGAAGCGGATGGGGCTAGACTACGTTGACATCTTCTATTCGCACCGCTTCGACCCTGACACCCCGCTGGAGGAGACGATGCTGGCGCTGGACCACATCGTGCGTTCTGGCCGGGCGCTTTACGCGGGCATTTCAAGCTACAACAGCCAGCGCACGCGGGAGGCGCATGCGATTTTGAAATCCCTCGGCACCCCCATGCTGATCCACCAACCCAGCTATTCGATCCTCAACCGCTGGGTCGAAACTGACGGGCTGAAGGACACTCTGGCCAAACTGGGGGTGGGGTCCATCGCCTTCACGCCCCTCGCGCAGGGGATACTGACCGCAAAGTATCTGGGCGGCATCCCGACCGGGTCACGCGCAACGCAAGGAAAGAGCCTTGATCCGGCGATGATCTCAACCTCGGCCATCGCGTCGGTGCGGGCGCTGGATGCAATGGCCGAGATGCGCGGCCAGACGTTGGCCCAGATGGCGCTGGCCTGGGTGCTGCGCGGGGGCGGCATCACCTCAGCTCTCACCGGGGCCTCGCGCCCCGAACAGGTGGTGGAATGCTGCGGCGCGGTTTCCAACCTCGACTTCTCGGCCGAGGAACTGGCGCAGATCGACCGGATTTCCGAGGAAAAGGACCTTAATCTCTGGGCAAAATCCTCTTCGGATTGATCAGCGCGCTCAGGGCTGCGGAACTAACGGCAATATCACGCAAGGAATGACGTAGCGTCAGATAGAAGTCCTGCAGACTCTGTGTTGACCCTGCGGGAGATCCCTGATGCCATTGCCCCATTCGGGTCTGCGCCATCCGTCCAAGTGCCAAGATAGTGGCCATGGCGATGTGAGGGTGGTTCTGGCTCGTGTTGGCACCCGGATGACCTGTCGCACTTCAGAAGGCGGGCTTCTTTCCGGGCTGGACTTCGTAACCCAGGACTACCTTGGTCTGAGCGCGCATCCTGCGCTGCATGAGGCCGCGATTGCGGCGCTGGAGACAGGTGCGGGGCTCCATTCCGCGGGCCTTGCGCCGCTTGCAGGCCTATCGGAATCGGTCCTGGAGCTGGAGGCGCGCCTGGCTGCGTTTCTGCGGGTCGGGCAGGCCACGGTTTTCCCCTCGGGCGCCGATGCGAACCGGGGGGCGATGCGCGCGCTTGTACAGGCAGGCGACCATGTCATCCTTGATGCCGAGGCGCATCCGTCCTTGGCAGAGGCTGCCCTGGCGCTTGGCGTTGCGGTTCACCGCAGCCCGCCCGGGTCTTTGGAGGCGGTGGAACGGCGACTGTGTCGGCTGCGCCGCAGCCATCCGGGGGCGACCATCCTCGTCGCGGTTTCGGCCATTTCGGCCACTTCAGCCGGTCGGCCGGATCTGCCCGCGATGATCGAGCTTTGCCGAGAGCGGCACGCAATGCTTCTGGTTGATGTGGCGCATGACCTGGGCGCGATGGGCACAACAGGACGCGGCGTGATGGAGCTGGAGGGCTGCCTTGGCCGGGTAGATGTGATGACCGGCAGCTTTGCCAAGACCTTTGGCGTTGCAGGCGGATTTGTCGCGAGCCGCGAGCGCGGGCTAAAGGCGGCAATGCGCATGGTGCGGGGGGGGCAAATGCAAACGGCGGCGCTGTCGTCGTTGCAGGCACAGGTGATCCTGCGGGCTTTCGATCTGATCGAGGGCGAAGAAGGCATCGCCCGCCGCCGCAAGCTTATTGGCAATGTCAGACGGCTGCGCAACCACCTTGGTGATGACGGCTGGACCCTGATGGGGCGCGATGCGCCATTCGTGCCGGTGCGCCTTCCGCCCGACGCCGTCGCCTCAGGCCTTGCTGGGGCGCCGGAGCCCGCAGGAATGTTTCTTGCCGTTTTGCAGGCCCCGGTGGTTGCCGGTCATGTGCCAAGATGGCGCATTCATCTGCGGTGCGACCATTCCGTCGCCGACATCGACAACCTTGCTGCCGCGCTTTTGAACCTGCAGTCTTCGCGCCTGCTGCCCCGGAGCTTTGCGCAAACGGCGACGGCGCGCCGCGGCGACTAGACGGCGGCGCTGCGCGGCTTCACGCTGGCCGTGACGTAGTTGCACGACAGATCCCGCGATGACAGGCTCCAGCTCCACCCGACCGGGTTGAAGACCATTCCCTTGCGGTCGACCGGGTCAAGGCCCGCGCCCCGCAGCAATGCATAAAGCTCGTCGGGCGTGATGAACTTGCTCCAGTCATGCGTACCCTTTGGCAGCCACCGCATCACCCATTCTGCCCCCACAATCGCCATGACGAAAGACTTCGGATTGCGGTTGAGGGTCGAGCAGATCATCAGCCCGCCGGGTTTCAAGAGCATTCGGCAGGCGGTCAGGTAGGATTGCGGGTTGGCCACATGCTCCACCACCTCCATGTTCAGCACCACGTCGAACTGCTCACCCGCTTCGGCCAGATCCTCGGCCGTAGTATGGCGATAGTCGATCGCCAGACCCGACTGCTCGGCATGCAACTGCGCCACGGGGATATTGCGGGGCGCAGCATCGGCGCCCACCACCGTGGCGCCAAGCCGCGCCATCGGCTCGGCCAGAAGCCCCCCGCCGCAGCCGATATCGAGGATCCGGAGGCCCGCGAAGGGCCGGGCCGCCGCCAGGTCGCAGTCGAACTCGGCGGCAATCTGGCTGGTGATGTAATCCAGACGGCAGGGGTTGAGCATATGCAGCGGCTTGAACTTGCCCTCGGGGTTCCACCACTCGGCTGCCATCGCCTCGAACTTTGCCACTTCGGCGGGGTCAATGGTTGTCTGCATGGGTCACCTTTGCTGTATCTGGCGTGTAGCCTTGCCGGTTCTGCAGCGTTATATAGGGCAACCATGGATCACAGATCAGGCCAAAAGCGCGCAGTCGAATTCCTTTACCCGCCGATTGATCCGTTTGATCAGCGGGTGATCGACATGGGCGACGGACACCGCATCTATGTAGAACAATGCGGGCGCCCGGACGGCATCCCGGTGATCGTGCTGCATGGCGGGCCGGGGGGCGGCTGTTCGCCCGCAATGCGACGGTATTTCGACCCGGGAGTGTACCGGGTGATTCTGTTCGATCAACGCGGCTGCGGCAGGTCGCGCCCGCATGCCAGCATCATCCAGAACACGACCTGGCATCTGGTGAACGATATCGAGGAGATTCGCCGCGATCTGGAAATCGAGCAGTTCATCCTGTTCGGCGGCAGTTGGGGTGCCACACTCGCACTGGTCTATGCGATAACCCACCCTGCACGGGTGGCGCATCTGGTGCTGCGTGGCGTGTTCCTGATGACCAAGGCAGAGCTTTCGTGGTTCTATGGCGGCGGGGCGGGGACGTTCTACCCCGATCTATGGGCTCGTTTCGTAAACGCAATTCCGGTGGTGGAACGCAAGAACCTGATCCAGGCCTATAACCGGCGGCTATTTTCCGGCAATCTGATGGACGAAACCCGGTTTGGCCGGATCTGGGCGAACTGGGAAAACGCGCTCGCCTCGGTTCACACCGAAGGACCGCTTGGGGAAAGCCCGGCAGAGTATGCCCGGGCATTTTCGCGGCTGGAAAACCACTATTTCCAGAACGCGGGCTTTTTGCAATGCGACGGCTGGATTTTGCGTGAACGCTCGCAGATCGAGCATCTGCCTGCGACGATCGTTCAGGGCAGGTTCGACATGATATGCCCGCCGATTTCGGCGTGGAAACTGGCAGATGGCTGGGACAAGTGCGATCTGACGATGATCCCGGTTGCTGGGCATGCGCTATCGGAGCCGGGAATTTCTCAGGCGCTCGTGCAGGCTATGGACTACTTGCGCCGGTAAGCGTTGCTCGGGTGGATGGCCCCGGGGGCTGTCTGACCCCGGGCTCCCGAGGATATTCATGAATAGATGAAGCTGCGGCTACCGAGGCTTCAGAGCGCCGAGCGGATCCAGCTGTCGAGTGCCGCTTTCGGGGCAGCGCCGATCTTGTTGGAAACGACCTGGCCGTCCTTGAACAAAAACAGCGCCGGAATACCGCGCACGCCAAGCACGGCGGGGCTTTCTGGGTTTTCGTCTACGTTGACCTTCACGATCTTTACCTTGCCTGCATATTGCACGGCAAGCTCTTCCAGCGAGGGGCCGATCTGGCGGCAGGGGCCGCACCATTCGGCCCAGAAATCGACGACGACGGGCACTGCCGATTTACGAACCTCGGCGTCGAAGGTGGCGTCGGTCACGGCGATGGTTGCAGTGCCCATGATGGTTCTCCTGAAAGGAATACGTCGGCCTCCAAAGTTAGGGACGGCCGCAAGGAAGGTCAAGGGAACAGAGTCCGGTCCCGGGTTGCCCGCAGCAGTGCCGCTGTCACGATTGCGGGAGGCAGCGGCATCAGAAGCGGCGCGCGTGTCCACAGGATGGCTGCTTCGATCTGCCTTCCGGGGTAGATTTGCGCCAGCGCCGCCGTGTAGGCGCCCATCTGGCGCAGGATGCCTTCGGGCACATCTTCCGGCGCAACGGGGATGCGACGGTTCGACTTGAAGTCGATTACGCGAATGCTGTCCGGCCCGAGGATCAGACGGTCGATGGCGCCGAAGAGGCGGCGCCCGGAAATCTCGGCCGTCAGGGACACCTCGGTCAGGCTTCCGGGAAGAAACAGTCTGGCGAGGGCGGGGTCCGACAGCACGCCCGCCGCCTCGGCCAGCAAATTCGAGCGCGCGACAGGATCCGCGATCAAGGCAGCGGCAAGGGCGGACCATGCTGCCGGATCTGCACCGGGCATGTGTTCCAGCAAGAGATGCAACTGCCGTCCGCGCAGAAGGCCGGCCTCTTCGTCCTGCTCGGTCTCGATTTCTCCGGGAAGGCTTTTCGCGCCGCCGAGGGCGGAGGGGGACAGGGGCTCAACTGGCCGCGCGGGGGTCGCCGCGGACAAATGGAGCCAGGGGGCGAGCGCCTCAGCCTTTGTCGGGGGGGGCACTTTGGACGGCGGTTCTGCGGCCTTTGGCCAGTCGCCGAAAGCGTGGCGGAGCCCGCCGTCCGCCAGCCGGGCAGGGGAAAGGCGCGAGAGCCCTGCCTGCACCAGCGCGTACCAGCCGTCGGGTTTCTTCACCTCGCCCGCCGCGGCCACGATAAGCCAGGAGCGCGCGCGGGTCAGCGCCACGTAGAGCAGCCGCAGACGTTCCGCTGCCTCAAGCGCCACCCGGCGGGCGCGTTCCTCGGCGACAAGGGGGGGGCTTTCTGCGCCGGGCGTCTTCCAGATCACGGGGCCTTCGGGCAGGCGGTAAAGCTCGTCCTTGTCCTGCGGCCGGCTGTCGGCGGTATCGGGAAGGATCACCACCGGCGCCTCCAGCCCCTTGGCGCCATGCACGGTCATCACCCGGATCAGGTGCCCTTCGGCCCCAAGCTGGCGCTTGACCTCTACCTCTTCCGTTTCGAGCCAGATCAGAAATCCGGTCAGCGAGGGAACCTCGTTCTGCTCATAGGCGAGCGCCTGGGCGAGGAAGGAGTCGATGCCGTCTTCGGCCTCGGGCCCAAGCCGCGCGATCAGGCGGCGGCGGCCCCCATGGCGGGTGAGGACCCGTTCGATCAGATCGTAGGGGCGCAGGAAATCGGTCTGGCTGCGCAGGTCGTCCAGCAGAAAAAACGTCTCTGGATACGCCTCTTTCCGGTTACGCAGCGCTGTCCACAGGTAACCTTGCCGCCCTTGCGCCACATCGTGAAGCGCCGCCTCGCTCCACCCGCAAAGCGGCGAGCGAAGGAGGGCTGCAAGCGACAGGTCATCCTCGGGCAGGGCCAGGAAGGACAAAAGCGCGGCCAGATCCTTGACCGCCAGTTCAGCCCCCAGCTTCAGCCGGTCTGCCCCGGCAATCGGCAGACCGAGCGCCTTGCAAGCCCGGATGATCTCTTCGAAGAAAGCAGACCTTTTGCGCACAAGGATCAGGAAATCGCCCGCATGGACCGGGCGGCTCGTGCCATCCTCCTGCGGGATCCGGGTGTCCGAGGCGATCATCTGCGCGATTTCGGCAGCAACCTTGCGGCCCAGAACCACCGCGTGATGCGCGTCCGACAGCCGGTCCACCGGGTCAAAGCCGTCGCCGTCCTCTTCCTTGTCCGATTTCGGGATTACCGGCCACAGATCCACGCGCCCCGGCAGCATGTCACGAAAGGCGATGTGGCGGACGCCCCCCCCGAGCGCAGGGTTCTCTTCCGGGAACGTCGCGTCGACCACATCGAGGATCGCAGGGGAGGAGCGGAAGGAATGCTGCAGCTCGATGCTGCGGAAAGGCTGCGCGCTTTCGCTGAAACCTGCGGCAAAGCGGTCGCGCATCCCGTCAAAGGCTGCAAGGTCCGCGCCCTGAAACGAGTAGATCGACTGTTTCTTGTCGCCCACGACAAACAGCGTGCGGTCGCGACGGTCCCCGCCTGCCGTGAACTCGGCGGCCAGACACTCGATCACGCGCCACTGATCAGGGCTGGTGTCCTGCGCCTCGTCCACCAGAATATGGTCGATGCCGCCATCCAGACGGTAAAGCACCCACGCCGCCAGCGACGGGTCGGTCAAGAGCCCCCTTGCCCGCTGAATCAGATCATCGAAGTCGAGAAGGCCCCGCGCCGCCTTGCGCGCCTCGTAAAGTGGCAGGAATACGGCGGCAAAGGCATGCAGGGTGGCAGTCTTGCTGGCGGCACGTATGCTCATGCGGGTCTGCCGGGACGATTCTACCCGGTTCATCAGGGCATGAAGATGACCGACGAAGGGGGCGCCGGCGTTGGCAATCTTGCTTGTGGGCAAACGGTCGGTTTTCGCGCCGAAGGGCCGGGCCGCACCCGCGCCATAGAGCATGCCAGACTCGAGCAAGGACAGTTTATCCAGCGACAGGGCCGTACCAAGGCATTGCTGCAAAACCTCGGCCAGTGCCTTGTCCGTCACACCGCCGGGGCGCAGGGCGGTCATAGCGTCGGGCAGCCACAGAGCCTCATTTCCGGTGATAACCT
>Ga0105046_10001610_pt1 | contig 34874 bp, 28 predicted proteins | sample MAT03_FD_78385 | JGI IMG/M metagenome (GOLD analysis project Ga0105046, IMG submission 78385) | Freshwater microbial communities from Lake Fryxell liftoff mats and glacier meltwater in Antarctica - MAT-03 (megahit assembly) | ecosystem: Environmental > Aquatic > Freshwater > Ice > Liftoff... | reverse complement strand
TTTTGCGTTGCATAGTCAGCTTAATCCATTCGCGCATACCTGGAGTCTAGGGGTAGAGGAACAGTTCTACGTTTTTTATCCACTGATGATTCTTTCCATCTGGGCGTTAGTCGCGAAACATCGAATTACTGGGCTCTTTACGGTGACCTGTCTTGCTTCAGTTTGCTTGTTGAGCTATATCGGCTATTTATGATTTTCAGAAAGTAATGCCATTGCGTCTTTTTACTTGTCTCCGTTTCGTTTTTGGGAGATTTTGTTGGGTTGCATTGCATACAGTTTGGGCACCGCTAAGTTCCGCAGGGCATACGGTTGGCTGGCAACTGCCGCTATGGCATTAATTTTTCTAGTTATTACCTTGAATTTGTTTTCTGATCGTGTTTCGATAAGTATCGTCTGTGCTTGCACTGCGCTAATCTTGTATTTTTACACCAAACCAGCGCATGGTGATTTGTTGTACCGAGCGCTTTCATTGCCCGCTAGTGTGTATGTAGGTAAGATTTCGTACGGTATTTACCTCTATCATTGGCCCTGGTTGGTTCTCGCTGCGGCAACCATTGGGACTTCACCTGTCACAACTGTCGTCGTTGTACTTTTGACGACACTCTGTGCAATCATTTCTTTTCACCTTATTGAGCTTCCAATTCGTAACGCCTCTTCCGATTTGGTGCCTGCTCGTGTAATGGTGCTATTTTCGGCACCAACAGCCATTGTGGCTATTGTTTTATTTAGCTTTTTCCCCCGCTTCTCGCAATCGGATAATTCTTTGCTGGCTAGAGTGTTTAACATTCCTGCCAGAGAGAACTGGCCTGAGCTGCGTTGCCACGGGACTGCAAAAAATAACGTATTAGATGAACTCAATGTTTGCCTCAGCAGCACAAAGAGCACATCTCTCGATGTTTTTTTGATAGGGGATAGCCACGCGGCGCAGCTTTGGTTTCCACTGAAGTCGCTTGCTGATTCTAACAATGTTTCTCTGTACTTTATCAACACGCAACGGACAATGGATTTCCCTTTTTCTATGTGGCTCGAAGGGGATGCAAAGGACGATAGGATACTCTCCCATCTTCACAGGGTTGCTGACGAAGGAGATACGGTCGTTATTGCGTTTTTTCGGGGTTATTTCAATGCGAAGTTTTATCGGCATGTAGAACCCGGAGATGTCGAGATTCAGAATAAGTTGACCGAAAACTTCAGGCGTAATATGACTCAGTGGCTGGAGAGATTCGAGCGATCAGGGGTAAAATTTGTGTTCGTACTAGATACTCCGCTCATGGCGAAGGTGACTGCAGTTGAGACGTGTGCATTGCAACAGTTTTTGTGGGCGGAAAACAACTGCACGGTTAGCTTAGCGCAGGATTTGCGTACTCGGCGTAAACAGGATGTGGTGTTTCGGTATTTGGAAAGGCGTTTCTCAAGTGATGTTCAGGTGGTAGATCCAGTGGCGACACTCTATGCGGTAGACGGTATGTTTAATCCAATCAGCGCAGAAGGCAGCTATAGAAGGACCGACTGGAATCATCTCACTATAGACGAGGCACTTCGTTTGCGAGAACCTTTGGAGCACGTTATCTTCGGTGCGGCGAAAGCTTCGGATCGCAAGAGCTGACGCGCCCTAGGTGGCGTTGCGTTGCTCATTTTGAAAAATCATCTTAGAAGCTTTGTAACTCTTCTCAAGTTTCGGTCGCTATTAGTGGTTGCAACCTAGATTTTGGTGCGGGGAATTTATTGATGAAGGTACCCCTATTCCCTCGTGACGCAGTGAATTTGCTCGTTACGTTTTTTGGGTTTGTCGTAGCATTGGTGATCGCGGAATTGTGCTTGCGGGCAGGGGATGTCTTCGCGCCGGTAAGTGTTTTCGCCAATGTGAGCGGCCTGACAGCGCGTGATCGGCAAACCGATTGGGATGTTGAGTATCGCTTCAATACGGCTGGCTTCCGTGGTTCCGAGCTGCCGGTTGGCCCGGTCAGTGACGAGCGCAAGCGGGTCGTTGTTATAGGGGATTCCTTTGTTTTTGGGCAAGGAGTCGGAGAGGACGAGGCATTTCCTGCGATTCTGCAGGAGATCTGGTTGAACAGTGGGATAGAGCGTTCTGTTTGGAACTTGGGGCTCATCGGCGTGGGCCCGGAGGCCTATTATTTAGTTTTTCGCGACGTTGGCGTTAGACTTCGGCCAACTTTGACTGTTTTGACGGTGTTTGGTAACGATGCGGCTGCGGTATATCAGCCATCGGGTTTACGCGTTTTCTTGAGAACCCTTTCGCATCATATCCATTTGTTGGTCATACCCAGAATTGTGCGGCAGCGCTTTGCCGCTGTACGCGGGCAAGCGGTGACGAATAGCTCAGACCTGTTCTGGCGGGAGCTTTCGGCCCGATGCGCCTATTTCCATTCCGCGATAGAGTGTCAGAGTTTCATTGAGCTATTTACGAGTCGATTCGGCTTTGAGATCAACAATCTTGCGGCTGCATGTCTGGGTGATCCGCTTGAGGTTGCCAGGTGGATTGAAACTGAGGAAAGTAGCTCCGGTTGGGTTGATTTTAGCCGCTATTTGGAGAAAATTAGGGATCTAGCTGTCTCCAACAATTCCAAACTCGTCATTGCGGTCATTGCGGATGGTCCGCAGGTTGATCAAAGGCAGCTGAGCTTGCGTCGGCAATTAGGGGTTGCGTATCGCGATGACGTGGGGATAGGCGTGGGCAGATTTCAGGAACTTGTCGCTGCGCTGGGCGCGGAACTAGGGATTCCCGTTTTTGACTCGTCGTCGAGCTTCCGGAAGTCACCAGAGTCATTGTTCTTTGAGAGTGATCTACATTGGAATGCGGCCGGACATCGTTTGTTTGCGACGGAATTGGCGCAGTTTATCGACGAAGGCAAGTTTGCTGATTAATTTTACCCGGTCGGTTTTTGGCAGGTGTTGATGCAAGTCGTCGATGAGACACTCATGCTTCTGCGGTTGTTCGGCCTGCAAGTCTCGCTTGCTTGCATTCGATCCGACGCGCCGCTGGCGGCACAAGTTGCCGCTTCCCACGCCCCACGCTATATATTCGAACACTCTACCTCGCCGAACTGAGGTTTCTAGGTTCAATGTTTTCCAAGTGCAGGTTGTGGTTCGGATTTAATGGAAGGCTTTGCATGCTAACGTGCAGTTATGGCTGGATTGATAACTACTGCCTAGCTTGTATGTTCTGTTTTGCGCGCCGTCTCTGGAGGCGGGCAGGGGTGACTTGAGTTCGCGACATCATGCATGGCATTGACTACTGGAGGCGGGCGTGGACCTTGTTTTAGCCTGTGGGGCCGCACTTCTGGTGTGCGGGTGTGTAACGTACCTGCTTCTGGGCTGGGCCGATCAAGTGGGATTGGTCGATCGGCCAGCTGGGCGCAAGAATCACGTGCACCCCACGCCTGTCGTAGGTGGGATTGGGGTGTTCGTGGCGTTGTGTGTTTCCTGGATTTGGCTGCAGGGTGGCGAGGTTTCAAGCGCTGTACTGGGTTTTTGTATTGCGGGTGGATTGTTGGTGTTGGTGGGTTCCATTGACGATGTTCGCGATCTCTCCTGGCGTTTACGATTCCCGGCGCAGATTGTCGCGGCTTTGATTCTGTGTGCGTTTGGTACTCAGTTGACCCAACTTGCGCCTCTGGATGCGCGTCCCTCCTTAGAGTTGGGTTTGTTGTCGATACCCTTTACCGTATTTGCGGTGGTTGGTTTGATTAACGCGGTCAATATGGTGGACGGCATAGATGGACTGGCAGGTAGCATCGTGGCAGCAACTTTGTTGTTGATGGCCGGACTGGCCGCATTGGGCGGGAATTGGGGGCTTTTTTCGTTGTTGTTGGTTGCGGCCACATCCGTGCTTGCGTTCCTTGGATTCAATTTGCGTCTGCCTGGACGCAGTACAGCGCTCACTTTTTTGGGCAATAGTGGAAGCGCCTTGCTGGGTTTGCTGATTGCTTGGTCGGCGATTGAATTGACACATGGCGATCATGCGCCGTGGACTCCCGCCCTTGCTCCTTGGTTGGTGGCCTTGCCGATTCTTGATTGCCTGACGCTGATCGGACGGCGTCTGGCGGGCGGCCGCTCACCGTTTTCTGCCGATCGAATGCACTTTCATCATTTGCTCTTGGATCGTGGTTGGTCGGTAAACCAAGTGGTCTTGGTTGGCCTAGCCGTGCACCTTGCGCTTGCCGGCTTTGGATTGTTACTGCTGGCGCTTGGCGTTTCTGATCTTGGATTGATTGTTGGATTCCTGTTGGTGCTTGCTGTGTACTCGGTTAGTCTGGTGCGCGGGTTTGACGTCGATTCCGGTGTCGCCACCGTTGAATCAGGGTCCGGCGGTTGAAGTAGAGGCCCGCAGTTATTGCTTGGTCAACGGCCCTCATTTTGGGGCCTTTTTCGTTTCTGGGCGAATGTTTTTCTTCCGTGGCGGCCTGCATCAGCCTTTGCTTGCCACGAGCGCCGGTTCTGTAGCCACCAGCGAAGTGGAGCGGCTGCCTCGCAATCCGGCGCTGTGCCCCACCGAAGTGCCATGGGGCGATCGTGCCCGCCGGCTGCTATCGTTGCTGTCTGTTTTCCGCACTGATCCAACCATGGACACGCTCAACGACTTGACTGCAAAGCTTGCAGCGGTGCTGCATCCGTACGCTGCAAAGCCGCTGCAGCCCCTATGGGTCAACATCAGTCCATCAAGTCACGCGACCCCGCTCACAATCTATCTTTAGTTCACTTGGAACGACTTCACTTTCGTATGAATAGGTCGCCGCAAATAAAGAGGTGGTTTAGCCTGACACTACCTTCCTTTAACAATTCTTTTTCTAGATCAGTAGGCTGACAAACAATCGGCTTGCCGTGAATATTCAGCGACGTATTTAGGACGACTCCTATGCCGGTCAACTCTTTAAAGGCTTTGAGAATGCGATAGTATACAGGATTAGTGCTCTCACAGACTCTTTGGGGCCTCACTGTAAAATCGTGAGGATGAAGTGTCGAAATAATTTGTTTACGGTAATCTTCCTTCGAATCAAACGAAGTCGTCATAAATGAAGAGTCGATCATTTTTGGGTTATAAACGTATCGATCGTAGTCTTCGTCAAGTATTGATGGCGTAAATGGCATCCAGAAATCTCTTTTCTTAACCAATTCGTTGATTTTGCGTACCGTATCGGATCTAGATGGGTCGGCAATGAAGGACCTGGCGCCCAAGGCTCTTGATCCGAACTCCATGCGACCGTTGATCAAAGCGATCACCTCGCCTTGTGCAAGAACTTTAGCAACCTGCGAATAATCGGCTTTTTCAATTCGTTTGAATTCTTCGCGAATGAAGCTGGAATTCACGAACTTTTCGAAATCCTGGGGGTCGACGTCCTGGCCTAAATAAGCATCCTGGAAGCCAGTCGTGCTTATGTAAGCAGTTTTACCTTTGAGCTTTTCAAGAGCCAGATAGCAGGCGCCGATGCTGATCGATTCGTCACCAGGACCCGGCGGGACAAAGAAACTATCCACAAACGGTTTTTCAGCTATGGCTTTATTAGCTTTGACGTTGTTGGCCAAGCCTCCTGAAAAAATAAATCTGCTGCACTTTGTTGCCTCATAAATGTTTTCGAACCACGCGCTCAGCCTAATTTCGACAAAGTCTTGAAGACCGCCAGCGATACCGTCAAACCGAAGTCTTTGTAGTCTCGATTTGAAATAGTGATAAAAGTCTTTTACGGCGGGGTTCTTTTTGAAGCCAAGCCCATCGACATCAAGCGCATCAAGGAAAATTTTACGGGCCGCCTTCTTTTGGTGTTCCGCAGAATAAGGTGCTAGGCCCATTATCTTATATTCATGTTCATTTGGCCGCATTCCCATGATCAATGTCGTAGTCGAGTATAGCTTTGCGATGATGTTCGTACGGTTACGCTCGAGTGTGGTGAGTTTGCCGTCTGCAAAAAGGCTCACAGTGCAATAGGTCCCATCGCCTCCGCCATCTGCGGTTACTACCACGGTAGTGTCTGGGCGGCCTTGTTGGGAATAGAGCCCATAATAGGCATGGCACAAATGGTGATCGTAAAAGTCAATTTTTGCCAGAGGGACTTCAAGCAGCTTAGCAATGGATTCCCGACGAAAGTTCTGAATCTGATCCAGTTCGTCTTTGTTCATTTCAGCTGAAGTTTGAAATTTCTGCTTCTCGAGCGGGTAGTACATTTTTCCGACAGGCTTAAAGTTCGGGAAAACATCTAGAAGCTTTGGCTGCTTGCCTTCATAAATTCGCGGATAATAATACTGTTCTTGGAGTTCGAAAAAATCATCGATCGAAAAAGATGCGTACATGTTGAATAGGTTGGTCGGAACCAAGTGAGTTGATGCCACTGCCACTTCGTCTAAGTCCGCGGCCGTTATTCCTTGGTGCTTGAAGATGAATCTTACCGCTTCAAGCGGAAAGCCGGCTATGCCTTTGATGCGCTGAAAGCGCTCCTCCTGAATTGCCAAGATGACTTTGCCATCACGCATCAGACAAGCTGAGGCATCATGTGAATCATTTATACCAAGTAAAAGCATGCGGATGCCTTCTGGTTGCAAGTTAGCGGCTTTGTGAGCCCAGATGGCGTAAAATACAGTATTTTTACGCCATCTGGGTAAAGAATTCGTGTGAGAAAGTGTTTATGACGCACCTTTATTTATAACTGTCAGTTTAGCGTCCTTCCATCTTAGAGGACAAACGGCAATAATCCCATTCCGTATTGCCTCACAGAAGCTTTTCTCCCTAAGGTCATTATTCAAAATTAAGACGCTATCTTCATCCACTAGAAATTGGGCGAGCAAATCGCCACAACAGGGGGATTTTTAGGCCACCTCCTTAATCATGTCGCAGCAGCTAAAAATATGCTTGTGCCTTGCCAACTCCTTACAGTTCGTTGTCTTTGTTTTGGCGCAAGCTTGCGAGGCTTTACGCCGAGGTCCGAGTCAAACTGATGTGGGGGTCTGCCAAACGACGTCATTGCCAGCGTCCTTTTTCAGCCCGAAAATGCACGCGGATGAACCAGGAAGACTCGTCTTTGCGAGGGAGCCTTAAGCGACCGCGGCAATCCAGGGACGTTTGCTTAAGCCAGCAACGTCCCTGGGTTGCCACGGCATACGCTGCGGATTGTCGCCTGCCGGGATTAGCGGCGGGCTTTTCACCCTACACGAAGCCTGGCAGCGTGCGAGCCAATCCCGATGAGGAAACCACCCACTGGAGAGCCGTATGCGGGAGAACCGCCTGTACGGTTCGGAGGGCGGGGAGGCGCGAACCTTCCCGACCCCTATCAATCTCCACATCAGTTTGACTCGCCCGCTTGACGCCGAGCTGCCGGAACTTGTCTTTCATGGACTGTTAGAATCCTAGGGCAACTTCTGGAACGATTCCTCCTCTATGCCCATCCGCGTACTTTCCGATCACCTGATCAATCAAATTGCCGCCGGTGAGGTCATCGAACGGCCGGCGTCAGTGGTCAAAGAGCTGGTAGAGAACGCGATTGATGCGGGCGCGGCGCAGATCGCGGTTGATATCGAGTCCGGCGGCGCGAAGTTGATTCGGATATCCGATGATGGCGGCGGGATTGACGTGGCCGAGTTGCCTTTGGCTTTGAGTCGGCATGCGACCAGCAAGATTGGTTGCTTGGATGATCTGGAGATGGTTCGCTCACTCGGTTTTCGTGGTGAGGCGCTGCCCAGTATCGCGTCGGTATCGCGTCTCACATTGGCATCGCGCACCGCCGCGCACGCGCACGGCTACGTGGTGGATGCCTCTGGAGGGCAGATTTCTGAGCCGCGCGCAGAGGCGATGCGACCAGGAACGCGTGTTGAGGCTTGGGACTTGTTTTACAACGTGCCGGCGCGGCGCAAGTTTCTCAAGGCCGAACGCACCGAATTTGGTCATATAGAAGACTGGATTCGATCGCTGGCACTGGCGCGGCCTGAGGTGGAGTTTCGCTTAAGTCATAACGGCAAATCGCAGTTGCCGATTCGCGCTGCGCATAGTGCGGACGATTTACGTATGCGCTTACGTTCCGTGTTGGGCCCTGAATTTGCGGATCGGGCTTTGACTTTGAACGCCAATGGCGTAGGCGCCCAGTTGAGTGGCTGGGTGGGCTTGCCTACGGACGCACGATCGCAAGCCGATCAGCAATATTTTTACGTGAACGGGCGCTTGGTTCGCGATCGCTTGATTGCCCATGCCGTGCGGCAAGCGTACGCCGACGTGCTCTTTCATGGCCGTCATCCGACTTTTGTGTTGTATTTGGAGATCGATCCGGCGCGCGTGGATGTGAATGTGCATCCAGCCAAACACGAAGTGCGTTTTCGCGAGGGTCGGATCGTGCACGAGATGATCTACCGCAGCCTGCACCAAGCTTTGGCTGCCACGCGCGCGGGCTCGGTAGCGACCAGCGGAGTGGAGCGGCTGCCCGGCAATGTTGCTCCATTGCCCGAAGCTGGCGCTGTTTCGGCAAGGGCCAATTTTCAGCAAATGCCGATGCCCTATCAGCGTGTGGCTGAGCCGATGAGCACGTATCGGGCGCTTTATGCGGCGGCGGCGGCGCCGCCGGAACCGGTTGCAATGGCGCCGGATCAGGGGCACGAAGCGCCACCTTTGGGCTTTGCCTTGGCGCAGTTGCATGGCGTGTTTGTGTTGGCAGAAAACAACGCCGGTTTGGTGATGGTTGATATGCACGCGGCGCACGAACGCATCACCTATGAACGACTCAAGCAAGGTCTGGACGGCGCCGGTGTGCGGTCTCAAAGTCTGTTGGTGCCTTTGCAAATTGCGGTCGCCGAGCGAGAGGCTGACTTGGCTGAAAATGCCCAAGAGCGCTTCGAGGCCTTGGGATTTGAGATTGTGCGATCGGGTGTGGAGTCGATCAGCGTGCGCCGCGTGCCGACCGCGCTGGTCGATCTCAACATCGAGGCATTGGTGCGCGACGTATTGGCTGATTTACGGCAGCATGGCAGCTCAACCCGAGTGGAAGAAACCCGCAATGAATTGTTGTCGACCATGGCTTGCCACGCTGCAGTCCGTGCCAATCGACGTTTGAGCGTGCCAGAGATGAATGCCTTACTGCGCGATATGGAAAGCACCGAACGCAGTGGTCAATGTAATCACGGTCGCCCGACTTGGGTGCAACTTGATAAGGCTGCGTTGGATCGCTTGTTTTTGAGGGGGCGTTAGTGCGTGGCCGCTGGCTTCGTCGTTCCAGCGTCTACCCAACGGTCATGGCTCGCAGCCGCCCATGACCGCGCGTTGCTTGCCTCAACAACGACATCTTCAACCGCAGAGGAGCGGCCTGACATGACGCCAAACGTGCTCGTAGTCGGCGGCGCCGGCTACATCGGCTCGCACTTGTGCTTGGCGCTGCGCGAGCGCGGCTGGGGCGTGACGGTGTTCGATAACTGCTCACGCGGCTGGCGCGATGCCATAGGCGACGCGGCCCTAGTCGAAGGCGACTTACGCCAGCCCGATGACCTGCAGCGTTGCCTGGATGGAGCCCACTTTGATCTAGTGATGCACTTTGCCGCACTGGCCTATGTTGGCGAGTCGGTGTCCAAACCCGCCCTGAACTACCAGAACAACGTGGTCGGCAGCCTCAACCTCTTTGAGGCCATGCGCGCCACCGGCCACCACCGCCTGGTGTTCTCGTCCACCTGCGCCACCTATGGAAACCCGGTGGAGCGACCGATCACCGAAGCGCACCCGCAGCGGCCGGTGAATCCCTATGGAAGGACCAAGCTCATGGTCGAGCAGGCGTTGGCTGATTACGCGGCGGCCTATGGCCTGAACAGCGCCAGCCTGCGTTACTTTAACGCCGCCGGCTGCGACCCGGCCGGCCGTGTCGGCGAACGACACGAGCCCGAGACGCACCTTATCCCCCTGGTGCTGCAAGAGGCGCTGCGACTGCACCGCGGTGGGGACCCGGCCGCGACCGCACTGCGTGTCTTTGGAGACGACTTCGACACCGACGATGGCACCTGCGTGCGCGACTACATTCATGTCCAGGATCTCGCGAAGGCCCACCTGCTGGCAGGCGAACGCCTGATCAATGGCCGCCTGCGCGGTGCCCACGCCTTCAACCTGGGCAACGGCCTTGGCTACTCGGTATTGCAAGTGATCGACGCCTGCCGTCGCGTCACCGGCCAGCCCATCAGCTACCAGGTGGCCGCGCGGCGCGCCGGTGACCCGGCCTGGCTGGTTGGCAGCGCCGACAAAGCGCACCAACAACTGCAGTGGCAGCCCACCATTACTGCCATCGACGACATCGTGGTCAGCGCTTGGCGCTGGCTGCTTTTGCACTCCCAGGCGGACTAATTTGAAATTGATGAAATGCAGTCTCGAAACCAAGTCTGATTAGTGCATTCATGCGTTCCGAAAAAAGTAAATTCGAAAAAAATCCATAGGTATCTGCAATGTACGCCAATCCAGTTGTGATCTTCGCAAGAAGCATTTTAAGAAAGTTAGGCCTAACGCCAATACTGAGCCGTTGGATCGCGGCGGATCAGTATGAAGCACAATTCAATGATGCAATGTTCAAGGCAATAACTGCCGGATCTACCGTCTGGGATATTGGTGCAAATGTCGGTCTTTATACGGAAAAATTCGCCAATCGAGCAGGGACGACGGGTCACGTGGTCGCTTTCGAGCCCTCGATAAGCGCATTTGCAATACTGCAAACCAAGCTTGGCCTGCGCCAAGGCGTCAAACTGTTGAACGTGGCGCTAGGGGAAAAAGATGGGCGCGCAGCTTTCGATCCAGGGAAAGGCGAGGCCGACCCCACCGCGAGGCTGCTAGACTCCGTCGACGAGTCGAACGCTGAGTTCAGTGTTGAAGTAATGACGGGAGCAACGGCTAAGCAACGCTACGATTTAGCAACCCCAAACCTGATAAAGATTGACGTCGAAGGCTATGAGGTTGAAGTTCTCAAAGGCCTCATGGATTTATTTGCTGATAGCGCATGCGAGCATGTATTCGTGGAAGTTCATTTCAATGTACTCGAGCGTCGAGGGCAGCACGGCGCGGTAGGCCAGTTGTGTGTTCTCCTTAAGAACGCTGGATTCCAACTACGATGGGTTGATCCCTCACATGTGCACGGGTCCCGTGCCGCAGTGAAAAGCTAGCGAAGCGGAGAACTTGGTGTTAATTGACCGATCCAATGACGTCGTTTCGGCGGAGCATGAGCAGGAGACCCGAGTTGGATGATCAGGCACTACCAACCAAGGACTTAATCGGCGTCCCCATTATCCTCGGCTGTGCGGCAATGCTTGGCCGATACTCCAAAAGGGAGAGCCTCTACGCACTGGATCATGCGGTGTCTTTAGGCATTCGGCGATTTGACACAGCGCAATCCTATGGATACGGCCTAGGTGAGGCATGGCTAGGACGCTACCTGAGCCAAAAAGTCCGGGATGCGGAAGTGATAACAAAATATGGCATAGCCCCAGCAGTCGGTTTGCGTGCGAATCTGATTCGTGGGTTTAGATCGGGTATCCCTGGTGTCTTGGCTTGGCAGTGGCACCGCAAGTTTCGCGACGTTGAGCCATGGTCAAAGCGATCAATTCTAAATGCGATCGATAAAAGCCGAAGAAATCTACACAAAGACCAAATTTGGGCTTTTCTTCTGCATTCGCCGCCGATTGAGATCACTGCTGACGATCAATGGAAGGAAGCATTGTATGAGGCAAAGCAACGTCAGTGGGTTTTGCACGCCGGAGTATGCTGTGGTGGCCAGCAAGCAGGGCTATTCAGTGCCCCTGGGCTTGATCACCAGTTTGATCAAAATTTGTTACTCCCTAAGGCAAACAAAACCGTCGGGCAAAGATGGCTCAATCATGTTTACGGTGGACGCAGTGGCTTTGAAATGATACGCGCGAAGCTACTGTCCATGTTGCAGAGAAGATCTGATGACTGGTATGAAGAACTTGAACGCGATTCTATTTTGTTCAACGAGTGTTTGCTTAGAACGACGTTGGCCTATGGGCAAGGGGATGCGCTTGTGCTGGCGATGTTTAGACTCGAACATCAGCAAGCGAACTTTGACGCCTTGCGCGCGCCGCGCTTACCAGACAAACTTATTCAAAGCCTTAACTGCCAGCTTGCAGAACCTATAGGCAATACTTGGTGAATCTATGCGCGAAATCTTGGAAAAGCTATCGCTTCGCAATGTCGCCGGACGCACTCAGGCAGGTCGCGGCTTTTACAACGCAATTGAACGACTCAAGCCAGCACCATTACCGCGCGCAAATCACTCAATCTTTGCACTTTCCGTCGATGAAACGGTGGAGGCGATGAGCCGCCATGCGTTGGCGAGCAGTTTTTGCCTTCCTGAACAAATGGCTGAGCGCTTGGCCTGCTTTGCTGAGGCAGCTGAGCTCAAGCATGAATCGCTAGCGGATCGCTTTTACTTGTATCAGCTGGACCAGCAAAGGTTTCGCAGCCTGCCGTTGGCCTATGTTGATCAGCCACTGGCTAGCCTGGATGTGCAACTTTTGACAGAGGACCCGTTTTTCCACGCTGTCTTTGAACGTTACCTCGGTTTTGCTCCCAAAGGCGTAGAAGCAAGAATTTGGTTTAGCTTTGCCAATGTCGAAGCTTCTGAAAGCCAGCGCCGCGCACACAACCAAACGATTGACTACCATTATGACGCGGGCTTTGGAAAAACGACCTTCTTCTATGCCAGCTTTTACTTAAGCGACGTAGATCTCGCTGCTGGCCCACACTCGTTGTTTCTGGGGAGCCACAAGCGAAAGCGTTTGGATTGGTTGTTTCGCAGCGCGCGCAGATCACGTGAAGAGTTAATCGCCTTCTATGGCGAGCAAAGTGAAAAGACGCTAATTGGACCCGCGGGGACTGGGTTTCTTGAAGACGCGAGTTGCTTTCATCGCGCAGCGATTCCCACGTCAAAAAACCGTCTGATCCTTCAACTGCGTTTCTATTGAGCAACCCGCCAGCCCCCTGAACTAACCACGGAATGGCGTTAATCCGTCCGCAGCAATGCGTTCGGGCGAAAGGGGAAGATGCGGATTATCACCCGGATTTTGTCCACGCATGACGAACACGATCCACCGGTAAAAGGCGACGCCCGTCATGTTTCGATCAGCCCAGGTTGCTGAATCCGGGAACTTACTCAGTGTGGTCCAGTGTGTGTTTGGGCCGCTCGGCCAATAGAAAACGGAGTCAACCAGGGTCTTCAGGCGATTCACCGTTCGCAGGCGTACATCTTCAACGCAGCCGCCAGTGTCCTCAATGACATAAATCCCGCGCGGTGCCATTCTGGGGAAAAGGTAATTCATACTGAGGATTTGATGATCCGGCCGATGGCTGCCGTCATCAATGATGATCTCAGGTGGGCCGGACATTTTTCTAAGACATTGATTGAGTATCGCGGGATGGCTTTGGTCCCCGATAGTGATCTGGATGCGCTCTTGTTCGTAAGCCTTGCATCCGGGATCAATATCCAATCCATGGATTACTGCATTGGGGAAAAACTCACGCCACATTCGCACGGAACGATCCGTCTCGACGCCAATCTCAAGGACGTTGCGGACGCTCTCGCGAATGTCCCGGAAATGGACCCAATAGTGCCGGAGATAGTCGTGATAGCGTTTGGTGGTGCCATATTTTTCGCCCAGTTCCTCTAGAAAATTCAAGCTCCGGCCTGGTAGGTTTTCCAACTGGGTAGGCGGCAATGGCGTGAACCGCAGTTGCGGAATTGGCCGGTAACTAGCCAATTTTTTGGCAAGCCAATGCTTGGTTGGACTCGGAAGGATGCGGGTCGCCATTTTGCGAAGTGCTGACACGGTTATGTTACTCACTGAAGTTTGGTGCGACGAAACACGGAGAGTGAGTCGACTTCATCAATCAATTCGAAACGTGGATCCGGACGGATGACGTCTTGCGTATAACGCACGCTATCGAGCGTGCTGGGATGCTCTGGCGTTGAGCGACTATCGTGCAGCGCGACGATGCCTGCCTGCGCGATCAACGGAGACCACTGGGTCCAGTCCGCTTCGATACCCGCCCACGAGTGATCGCCGTCGATGAAGAGAAACTCAACAGGTTCGCGTTGCTCCTGCCTGTACCGAATTGCCGCATCTTGACCCGTGAGTTTGACAACCTCAACTTGTCCGTTTTTTACTTTTGAGATCACACTGCGGCTGATGGTTTCGTCAATGTTGTAGCCGAGTTTGCCCGGTGGGAAAGGGTCAATCGCCCAAAGCAGGCCCGCGGGCGACATCGCCTTGCGAATTTCAACGGTGGTTACGCCGTTGAAAACGCCAATTTCGGCGAGCCGATGTTTGCCGGTAGCGTGCCGCGCGACTGCGGCGCGTTCCGCAACGGTCGTCTGTGTTTGTGGTTCCCAAAGGCCGAGCCGCCAAAGTGCGGTGCGAACGAGGGTTCGTTTTGTCAGGCTATGCAGCATGGGGTTGTCGCCTCGTGGCGGTGAGAGTTTGGAAGACTTTGTCCAGTTGGTCGATTACCACTGGCTCGGAGAAGCGTTGCCGATTTGCTGAAAACGCTTGTTTTCCAAGGGTTTTCGCAAGTTCTGGATCTTGGATAAGTTGTGCCATCCGGGCAGCGAGAGCGCGCACGTCACCGGTCGGGACAAGGAAGCCGGTTTGCCCGTCGAGGACAAGTTCTGCGAGACCACCGGCCATCGAGGTTATCGCGGGCAGGGCATAGGCTCCGGGTTCGATCGCGGCGAGCGGGCAGGGGTCGGGCGTGATCGTGGGCACCAGTGCACAATCAAGTTCAGGGAAAAACGCATCGGGATGATTGCGGTAGCCGCACCACTGGATGTCAGAATCTATACCTAGTTGCGCCGCGAGCGCGCGAAGCGTGGTTTCGTAAGCCGCACTCCCTTGCCCAAAAATTTTGAGTTGAAGTACGAGCGTGGGGTGCTGTCTGTGAATCGCAGCGATCGCTTGAAAGATGATGTGATGGCCTTTGCGCTCGATGACTTGCCCGGTGATGCCGAATGTGAATGGCCGTGACACAGCTATGCGTGGAAGGGGTTGTTCGGGGAAAATCATCGGGTTGTAAATGCGCACCACTTTTTCAGGTGGTAGGCCGATCGAGATCAGGTATTTGCGGACATCGTCCGAGCAGGCGAGATACGCGAGAATGTTGCGATCAAGTCGTCGCATCAGCGCTTTTTCCCACTTGGTCGTCCAGTAGTCTTGCACAGCGATAATGTGCTTCTTGCCGAAAATTCCTGTCGACATCGTGATTGATCGATAGCCACTATGAATGAGCAGATCAGGTTTGAACTTTTCGTTGACGAGTGCAAATTGCGCGCGAGCCTGCGGAAGGTGCCTGAGTGAATCTATCGTCCAGCGCCATTGACTGATGTAAATCCAACCGAGTTTGATCAGTTCGTATGGCACGCCAATGCGGCTGAGTTCGGCGGGAAATACGCCATCGGTCCAACCGCTGGCTGTGCAGTAGATCGGTGAGTTACGAGCGGCGAGGCCTTCTATATATCGAAGTATGACCCGCTCGAAGCCGAACGTGGTCGTTCCACCGCAGACGAACAAAAGCCGGGGTCGCGGCTGAGAGACGGCGGTCAGATGCCACCTCGTTCATAACGAATCAATATTGAATCGAACGAATCGAATTCTAGGTTAGCAATGAGTCGCAGCGAGCCGCAAATCTCCATCGACATAAGACCACCCTCTAACGGCAAAAATTTAATTCGATTAATGGGGAGAATAGCTCGAAAGTACTCCAACCCAAGTGTCGACTTTCATGACGATAGCTTTTTTCAAATAGTAGCAGCGGAACTGGCGTGGTGAACGAGGCAGTTGAGGATGGCACCATGACCATCAAAGTAAGACTTGATCCGGTTCTTGATCCTTCCAAGAGAGTATCACCCCGCGACGGTGGCTAGGCATTGCCGAAAGAAATTGGACATTGCCGAAGCGCAACCCCGGTCGACGTAGGGTTCGAACGCGGGCAAGTCGAGTGGAACTGTCATGGCGTAGTTTTCGTCAGCAATCCACAAGCGAGCAATCGCACCGGCCAGAACTACTTCGTCAACTCGCGCGCCAAAGTTCAGGCAAACAGCCCCTCGCACCTTGCCGAGAATTTCGACTACCGAACTGTGCTCGTTGAATAGGGCGAGAAGCGGCCTGCGCGCCAACAGGTATGGAAATATCTTGGAGGCGGTATACGACGGATCATCGGATCCGATGGCCAGCAAGGCACCGGCATCTCGAAGACAGGCAAGTACCGTGGCGTATGCGACGCGCTCGCATTGTTCGTGGACCTGGTTTTCCAAACCAAACTCGCGGGCAATGGGCAGTACGCGCGGATTGGCAAGGCCTGGCTTGGCGTACGAAGTGCCAATGAAATGCAGGCGTAGGCGCCCGGCGCTCTCGCGGGGCATTGCATCGCGAATTGCCTTGAAAAGTGCGCGGATTGTCGGAATCATTCCCGGAATGACGACACCGGCATAGACCCAATGGATTAAACCATCTTTGGGGTCGAAAAAGCCCTGCGAGACGCGCGAGTCATTAATCCTCTCAAAGTCGCGTTTTGCGCCGGGGAAGGGCTGCACTAGCACAGGAAAGCGGCTAAGCGTGGGATAGCGGGCAAAAATCTGGCGCGGATATGCGGGTGAGACGCTGGTGATGCCCGCGCACTCGCTCAGTACCCGCGGTTCCATGCATCGGTGCAGTGCGTCGCTGATCGCGTACTTCAGTTTTCCCCCGGGCGGTTCGATGTCCGGGTGCTGACGATAGTAGTCGGTGACCCAGGGATCCTGGTAGTCCATTAGGAATGGAACGCCGAATTTTTTTTTCCAACGTGGTCCGAGCAGGTGGACTTCGAACAACGTCGTTGAGAAATAGACCAGATCGAAGCCACCATGTGCCAGCAACCGGTCACCCGCATTAGCAAGCGCGCGCAATGCGCGGAATCCCAAGGTGCCAAGTCCTGGTAGCCGCGACCATGCAAGACTCATGGCATCCACCCGGTGCACGGGTACATTGTCTGGCAGTCCATCTGCCAGCCATTCATCCAGGGGCGACGCAATTTGGTCTGGGGACACTGCAAGTACTTCGGCTTGCCAGCCATTCTCGTCAAGAAACGGCAAGAGCACGCGCACACGCTGCATGTCAGCAGCGTTAACAGGAGGAAAGTGTGGAGAGAGCACTAGCACCTTTTTCATTGGGACATAGATTCGCACGTTGATCTGGCAATCACGTAGCGGGCATGGGTGCAGAAACTTCCACGCACCGCATACAGCAGTCGTAGGCGCGATTGCGACGACGTCACGTTGGCTCAATCCCTTTGGTTGCTGCCAGAAACGTGGAATAGAAGCGCTCAAACTGAGACTCGAAATTCGCGCTCCCCAAGTGATACCTAGACGCGTTGCCGGACAGACGGGCTAACAACTCCCGATCGTCGTAGAGCACTTTTATTTGCGCCGCGAGGGCATCTGCGTCATCCGGCGCAAAAAGCAATCCGGCAGCGGATTCTTCGATCACCCTTCTCAATCCTGCGAGATCGGACGATACCACCGCGAGGCCTGCAGCCAAGAAATCGAACATCTTGTTTGAAACAGTCATGTCATGATTCAGTGGACCCGCACTTTCGGGACAAACACCAATGTCGTATTCCTGCGCAGCGATAACGCCATCTTCCACGGCATGCGGTGGCAACACGGTCACCCGATGAACGAGCCCTAAGCTTGCGATTTTACGGAACACGTGTTCGCCTTCGTCAAGGGGCAACCGACCTCTCACCGTGAGGACAACGTCCTCGGGCAACCGTGTCAGAGCTTGGAGCAACACGCCAAGTCCGCGCTGACCAAGTGCCACGACCGCATTTCGCCAGTAGAGGCGAAGGAAGGACCCGGCCACTTTCAGCGGTATCGCCGTGCGCTTTGGGCAGTTGTACAGGGCAACCACTTCTTTGACCCGATACTCCGCCTGGAGGCGTTCCGCTAGCACTTGGCTGCTCGCGAATACCATCGTACAGCGCGGCAAGAAACCGGAAAGTATCCGTCCCGTGACGGCCTTTTCTCTGGCAGTTTGTCCATCTCCCATGTCTGCGTAATATTCCATGCTGTCGAAGGCGACGCTGGAGCCCGCCCGCTCAGCACAAATGAAAGCGGGCAAAAGTGCGTCCATCGTGTAAACGCAAAACACGTCCGCCTTGACGCGCTTCATTTCCCTCAATAGCGGAGCGGCTCGCATTGACAGAACACTTGGGCCGACATGACCAGCGACGCGATAAAGCAAGCGTGCAAAGCCAACCGATATCTTTGAGAGCGCCAATCCAAAAAAGCCCGAGCGCTTGCTGGCGAAAACAGCTCTGCGCAAGACTACGTTCGGTTCACTTCGGAACACATTCAATTCTTCATCAATGAGCGGAGTCGCCGCACAATCAAGGACAAACACGCATGTGGCTGGGTTTCGCCGTGCGAACTCCAACGCATAGCGCCGGAACCTAGGCTCTTGCAAGATGCTGTTGGTTGCGCAGAAACAGACGCTCGTCATGGCAAATGCGGAGCCGGCTCGGGATTTCTGACAAACACACAGTCCGCCTCGATGATTCTTGACCTTTTATCGCGACTCACCGGAAACAACCCCGACAAACTGAATCCCTTTTCTTCGAACTCACACATGAGGTCGGTGAAAAGAGAAGCACCCGCATACAGCGGAATAAAGGAAGCCTCGGTCACGATGATGCAGGTTCTTTCAATGATTGCTTGGGCGCCGGCAAACACCTCTCTGTCGAATCCTTGGGTGTCTACCTTCAACATAATGTTGGCATCCGCCTCCGGGCCAAGCTCCCGGGTCAATAACGAGTCCAGAGTTCTCATTGGAACGCTAATCCTGTCCACGACGGCTAGGTCGCGTCCGAATTGTTCCAAGCCGAATGCAGTGGCCTCCAAGCAGGAACTGAAGTCGTCTGCAGCAGTGACGTTCAAAATTGCATTGCCTTCGTTTCTCCCCAGCGCGCACTGATATGTGTGCCAGTTCTTGTCCGAAGCTGATGCTGACTGTAGGCGGGAGAAGCATTTCGGATTCGGTTCCACCGAGTGGATGGAGAGCCCTTGATCAATGTGTCTAATTGTCTTCGCAAACTGGCCTTCGTTGGCACCGACGTCAATCACTGCCTTCACGCCATACTTCTGCAATAGGATCCGTAGGTGCGGCTCAAGGCGTTCAGAAGCGTGCGGATACCGATAGACATCGAATCCTGCTACCTGAAAGGCTCTGCGAAGCAGAGATTTAATCATTTTCCTTTCTCCAAGCCTTTCATGTGTTCTGAAATCTTTCTAGCTGCAGTTCCGTCGCCAAACGGGTTGGACTTGGCGATCATGGAGCGATACAGGTTATTGTCATTCAGCAAAGCATTCGTTTGATCAATTATGCCCTTGGCAGCTGTCCCTACAACTCGTGCAGCCCCGGCCTCCACGGCCTCTGGGCGTTCAGTCGCTTCTCGCATCACCAAAACTGGCTTTCCGAGGGAGGGCGCTTCCTCCTGCACCCCGCCGGAGTCAGTGAGGATCAAGTACGACGACTTCATGGCGAGTACGAATTCCGGGTACGTCAGCGGCTCGACGAGCGAAATCCGAGGATTCGAGCGGAGGTTGTTTTCGACTATTGTTCTGACCTGTGGATTCGGGTGGACTGGGTAGATCAGCTGCACATCATCTCGCTCGGCAATTTCCCTGAGCGCACGGCATATGTCCGATAGCCCTGAATCGAAGCTTTCCCGCCGATGGCTGGTCACCAGAATAAGCTTGCGACTGGCGTCAATCTTCAACTTTTCCTTGATCTTTTGTCGCATCGCGCTGTCACGGCCGATGATTGCCATCGCCTCGAACAAGGCGTCCACCCCGGTGTTTCCCGTTATGCATATCTGGCTCTTTGGGACATTCTCACTGACTAGGTTTCTGAAAGCCGATATTGTCGGCGCGAAGTGAACGCTGGCCAGCGACCCCAATACCTTTCGATTCATTTCCTCTGGCCAAGGCGAATGCATGTTTCCTGTTCTCAGCCCTGCCTCAACATGGACGCAAGGAATCTTACTGTAGAAGCTGGCGATTGCGGTTGCAAAAGCCGTGGTGGTGTCGCCATGAACAAATACGAAGTCTGGCTTGACCGTGGAGATGACTCCGGTCACTTTTGTGAGTATCTCTGCGGTTATGGCTTCTAAGGACTGCTTGTCTTTCATCACGTTCAAGTCGAAATCCGGTTCGATTCCGAAGAACTGCAAGACCTGATCAAGCAAGCCCCGATGCTGCGCAGTCACACATACCACGCATTCGAAGCGCGGATTCCGCTTAAACTCAGCAACGACAGGCGCCATCTTGACGGCTTCAGGCCGCGTTCCGAAAACGAGTAGAACTTTCATAGATTTGTCATCGACCTTAGGAGTTTCATGGTCAGTAGCGGGACTACGGTTGCGCTGCTAGGACAGCGCGAGCACACTCAGCCGAAGAATACGGGTTGACATTCGCGACTACCTTCTGGTTGACCTGTAGCCAGCACGAAGGACCTCCGCGGTACTCGCAAAATGGCGAACAAACGAGATATCAGTTCGCGAACCCAGGCCCTACTGCATAGCTTCATCACTAGGTTTGCGCAAGGCACCCAAGCCAGATGCCTTGCGCGGAGTTGGTGGCTGTCTTCTGCTGGTCACATACTGGCAACCAGAGTTTGGGCCTGGCCGGTGGCCTCCTAGCAGCCTGTCGGACTTTCAGCGTGAGATGCGTTGTGTGGCGCAACGGATGGATGCAAGGCGCGGCGCGCAGCCAATGGCTCTTCCATGGGCAAGGGTCGCAACGCCGCAGACGCCGTTCTGCCGCTCAACCCGAAGGGCCGGAAGCGCTTTTGGCGCACTGCGCAGCAGAAAGACGAATAAAATGCAATAAAACCACCGGAATAGTCGTCACCGCTGTGCGCCAAAAGCGCTTCCGGCGCACTCGCGATAAAAGTCCGACAGGCTGCTAGATGCAGTCAATTAGCGGCGCCCATCCGAAGGCTTGGCCGGGCGCAGCGGCGCAGCAGACGTTTAGCTAAGCAGGTGCCCCCGACGCAAGCACCGCATTCACCACCCGGTCGGTCAGGGCTTCGGCGCTGTGCAGCGCTGTTTCTAGCCGCAGTTCCGGGTTGTTAGGCGCTTCATAGGGTGCGCTGATGCCGGTGAAGTTGGGGATTTGGCCGGCGCGGGCGCGGGCGTAGAGACCTTTGACGTCGCGTTGTTCGCAGATTTCGATGGGTGTATCGACAAATATCTCGATGAACTCGCCATTTGCGAAGCGGCTGCGGGCCAATTCACGTTCGGATTGGTAGGGCGAAATGAAGCTCACCAATACAATTAGTCCGGCATCGGTCATCAGTTTGGCGACCTCGGCGACGCGGCGGATATTCTCCACGCGGTCTTCGGGTGTGAAGCCTAAATCTTTATTGAGGCCGTGGCGGACATTATCACCGTCCAGCATATAGGTGTGGTGGCCCAGTGCATGCAAGCGGCGTTCGACGAGATTGGCGATCGTTGATTTGCCGGAGCCAGATAAGCCCGTGAACCATACGCAGCGCGGTTCTTGGCCTTTGATTAAGGCACGCGCGGCGCGGTCTACACTTAACTGCTGCCAATGCACATTACTGGCGCGGCGCAATGCAAAACTCAAAGTGCCACAACCGACGGTGGCATTAGTTTGCCGGTCGATCAAGATGAACGCGCCGAGCGCACGATTATCGGCGTACGCTTCAAAAGCGATCGGTTCGTGCAGATTCAAGTTACAAAAGCCGACCTCGTTCAGCACTAAACGTTTAGCGGCCAGATGCTCTTGACTATTCACGTCGACTTTGTGTTTGATTTCGGTAATTTGCACACCCACCGTGCGGGTGCCGTGTTTCAACCAGTAGGATCTGCCCGGCAGCAAGGGTGTATCACCCATCCAGATCAGGTGAGCGGCAAATTGGTCTGCAACTTCACAGGGTTGGCTGGCCTGCGCAATCACATCGCCTCGGCTAATATCGATTTCGTCAGTCAGCGTCAATGTGATGGCTTGCCCGGCATGGGCGATATCTAAATCGCCATCTTGGGTAACGATTCGCGCGATTTGCGAACGCCGGCCTGAAGGCAATGCCACGATTTGCGCGCCGGGGCGAATGTGCCCGGCGACGACCGTTCCAGAGAAACCGCGAAACTGCGAATCCGGTCGGTTAACCCATTGCACGGGCATACGAAAGTGGTCCGACTCGCGGCTGTCGATATCGGCGTTTTCCAAAACGCTAAGCAAACTTGGACCTTGGTACCAGCCCATGCGCGCCGAAGGGGACATCATATTGTCGCCGTCACGCGCGGAAATGGGTACGCAGTTGACCGTGCTGATGCCTAATTGAATCGCTAAAGCACGATATTCGGCGACGATGGCGTCAAATACGCTTTGCTGATAACCAACCAAATCCATCTTGTTGACCGCCAGCAACACTTGGCGCACGCCGAACTGCGCAACGATGTAACTGTGCCTGCGGGTTTGGGTCAACACGCCCTTGCGCGCATCGACCAATACCACGGCCAAATCCGCAGTTGACGCGCCGGTCGCCATATTGCGCGTGTATTGCTCGTGGCCTGGGCAATCGGCAACGATGAATTTGCGTAGGTCGGTGCTGAAATAACGGTAGGCAACGTCGATGGTGATGCCTTGTTCGCGTTCGGCGCTCAAGCCATCCACCAATAATGCAAAATCGATCGCGTCGCCCTGCGTGCCATGGCGCCGGCTATCGCGCTCTAATGCAGCCAATTGATCGTCAAATAGCTGCTGACTGTCGTGCAGTAATCGGCCAATCAGCGTGCTTTTGCCATCGTCTACGCTGCCGCAGGTAATAAAACGTAGCAGGGATTTGTGTTCGTGTTGCGCCAAATAGGCGGCAATATCGTCCGAGTGGCCCATCAGAAATATCCCTCTTGTTTCTTCTTTTCCATCGACGCGGATGGGTCCTGGTCGATAACCCGGCCTTGGCGTTCTGAGCTGCGCGCAACCAACATCTCGGCAATGACGGCTTCCAGGGTGCTGGCGGCAGATTCAATTGCGCCGGTCAACGGGTAACAACCCAGTGTTCGAAAGCGTACCTGTCGATATTCGGGCGTTTCACCCGGCGCGAGCGGAAAGCGCTCGTCGTCGAGCATGATCAACGCGCCATCGCGTTCGACGATGGGCCGGTGTTTGGCGAAGTAGAGCGACAATACTTCGATTTTTTCGCGGTAGATGTACAGCCAGATGTCCAACTCGGTCCAGTTCGACAGCGGAAACACCCGCACGCTTTCACCCTTGTGGACGCGCGTGTTGTACAGATTCCAGAGTTCTGGGCGCTGATTTTTTGGGTCCCAGCGGTGCTCGGCGTTGCGGAAGGAAAAGACGCGTTCTTTGGCGCGCGACTTTTCTTCGTCGCGACGGGCGCCGCCAATGGCCGCGTCGTAACGATACAGATCCAGTGCTTGGCGTAGCGCCTGGGTTTTCATGATGTCGGTGTGCACGGTGGCACCGTGGGTGAACGGGGAAACGCCCAAACGTTGGCCTTCCGCGTTGATATGCACCTTGATATCGATGCCATAACGCTCGGGCAAGCTGTCGCGAAAGGCGATCATCTCGCGGAACTTCCAGGTGGTGTCGATGTGCAACAACGGAATCGGCGGACGACCCGGATAGAAGGCTTTACGCAACAAATGTAGCAGGACCGCACTGTCTTTGCCGATCGAATAGAGCATCACCGGGTTGCTAAATTCGGCCGCCACTTCGCGAAAAATCTGGATGCTCTCAGCTTCGAGGCGATCAAGGTGCGTTAGCTTGAATGGGTCAATCATTGGCTGGTCTTGGTGAGCCCGCAAAACCGCTCCCAGCAGCGTTAAGCGCTCGGGGAATGGGTCTGTGCAGAAGTCGCGTCAGCCGCCTTGGCGGCGTTGCGACTTTAAGTGATAGGGATTGTGATTAGACGTCTAGACGTACAGACGTCTACAATACCAGGAAATTCTAGAACGCCAATAGTTGCCCGGCGCAGATCACCACGTCGGCCTTGCGCAGCGCAAATAGGCCCACGGTGACCACGCCCGGAATCTGATTCAGATCGCGTTCCATCTGTTCTGGATGGACCAAACGCATGCCGTGGACGTCAAGAATGAGGTTGCCGTTGTCGGTGGTGCAGTTCTCGCGCAAAGCGGGATGGCCGCCAAGTTTGACAATCTGTCGTGCGACAAAACTGCGCGCCATCGGAATGACTTCAACAGGCAGAGGAAAATTGCCAAGCAATTCAACGCGCTTGCTCTGATCAATCAAGCACACAAACTTACGACTGGCGCTGGCGATGACTTTTTCACGGGTGAGCGCGCCGCCACCGCCTTTGATTAAGCGAAAGTGCGCATCGCATTCATCGGCGCCGTCAATGTAAACCGGCAAATCACCGGTACTGTTGAGATCGAGGATTCGAATGCCGTGTTGTTTGAGCAGCGTGGTGCTGGCTTCAGAGCTGGAAACCGCGCCTTCGATATCGTGCTTGCGTTTGGCCAGCAAAGGGATGAAGTGATTGATGGTTGACCCAGTACCCACACCGATCACGGCGCCATCTTCGACATAGCGCAGCGCCGCTTGCGCGGAAAGCCGTTTTTGTTCGTCTGCGGTCATTGCCTGCATCCATATTGGAAGGCTGCAGTCTAGCGGTGTCTGGTGGGGATGGTATTTGAGCGTGCTTGCTGGACTACCCGGTTGTTTGAGCTCCGGGCGCATTGCGCCCGGAGTTGTTATAGACCTACCCGCTGCAACGCTTAGCGCAAATCGCAGAAACAATAGGCGTAAGTTGCCATCGGGCGTTTTTCCCAGCCTTGCAGGATGGCCATGTCGCGGCTGATTTCGCCGCTTAATTGCGGCTGCATCCAGGCGGGTACCAATGCACTGGCAACGCTGGTTTTGACGAAAGCGTGGGCGCGCGCGTTGAGGCTGGCCATAAATTGCTCAAAGCCGGTCAGGTCCTTTTCGACGTAAACCAACTGGTAGTCGTCACCGAGTTTGGCGCGTTCGGCGGCGTTGGCAATGGCATCTTTCAGGCCGCCAATTTGATCGATCAAACCGCGTTCTAGCGCTTGGTTACCGCTCCAAACGCGACCTTGTGCGACGCTGTCGATTTCTTCGGGGGTTTTGCCGCGGCTGGTGGCAACTTTGCCGATGAAATCGGCATAGCCGGCGTTAATGACCGATTGCAGCAAGTCACCCACGCGCGGATCAAGCGGACGGCGCGGGTCCAGTGCGCCGGCTAGCCAAGTGGTGGTGGTGCCCGCGGTGTGCAGGCCCAAGGATTCCATCGTTTTGCTGGCGTCCGGGAATAGTCCAAAAATGCCGATGGAGCCGGTGATCGTGGTGGGTTCGGCGTAAATGGCGTCCGACGTCATGGAGATCCAATAACCGCCTGATGCCGCCAGATCACCCATTGAAACCACTACCGGCTTGCCAGCGGCGCGGGTGAGTTCCAGTTCGCGGCGAATCAACTCAGACGCAAAACCACTGCCACCTGGTGAATCGACGCGCAGCACCACGGCTTTGATATTTTTGTCTTCACGCGCTTTGCGCACCAATTCGCTGGTGCTCTTGCCGCCAATCGTGCCTTGCGGATGCTGACCGTCGAGGATTTCGCCGGCCGCCACAATGACGCCTATTTGCGCGCTATCGCCAATGGCAGTCGGTGCCGGGAATCGTTTCAGGTACTCATTAAAGTGCACCTGCCGGAAGGTTTCTTTGTCGTCATCTTTGCTGCCCGATGCGATCAACATGGTGCGCAGTTCGTCGGCGGTTTTCAGGCCATCTACTAACTTCTCATTGATGGCCAGTTGCGCCAGATCGCCGTTGACGGCGGCGACGCGTTGCGGCAATTCGTCAATCATCGCGCGCAGATTGGCACTCTCCAACTTGCGTGCCTTGGCGACGTCATCAACAAATACGGTCCACACATCTTCCAACCAAAATCTGTCGGCTTCGCGGGCAGCATCGGAAGGGCCGTCCAACAGGTAGGGCTCAACGGCACTCTTAAAGGTACCGACGCGGAAGACGTGCATCGTCAGTCCGATTTTGTCGAGCGCTGACCGATAGTAGTTGCGATAGCGGCCTAAGCCTTCCAGCAGCACCATGCCTTCTGGGTGGATGTAAATCTCATCGGTATGGGCGGCGAGGTAATAACCGGTCTGGTCCATCATCTCGCTGTAGGCGATGATTTTTTTGCCGCTTTTTTTGAATTCGTCGATGGCGCGGCCCAGTTCACGCAAAGAACTAACGCCGGTGCCACTGAAACTGTCGAGTTTGAGCAAAACTTGCGTGATGTGTTCGTCTTTGGCAGCTTCTTCAAGCACCGTCAGTACGTCGCGCAATTGGGTCTCTGGTACTTCTTCGCCAAGCGCCTTGGACAGTGCAACATCGGCCGGGCTGCCTGAATATTGTTCGACGACCTCGCCTTTGGGTTCTAAGACCAAGGTGGTGTCTTTTTTTAGTGCCTTGTCGCCACCGCTGAAAATGGCCGAGACCAGCAAAATCAGCAGCACCAGGAACACCAGGTTCACCACCAAGCGTCGAGTGAAATTCAACCCATTCCATAATCCGCCAAAGAAGCGGCGCAGGAAACCGGGGCGTTTTTCGACCATTTGACTCTCCTAAGCATTGCAGTGTGCGGACCGACCGCGCGAATAGTTGCGATGATACGGATTTGTTGCACCGAACCGATGGCCCGTAGGTCATGTGAAGGAGCTGCGAATCACGCTGCGATCGCGCGATTGCGACCTTCGCGTTTGGCGCGGTAGAGCGCAGCGTCGGCACGTTGGATGGCCAAGTTGACAGCGTCGTCCTGCGCACCGTTTTGCGGGTCACACAGGGTGTAGCCGATCGAACAGCGCACCTCAATCCACTGTTGATCGACGGCGATTGGCTTCGATGAAACTACATTCAGCGTGGTGGCGGCGCGCGCATGCTGTTGTTCCGTGCCAAGGCGGAAGATCAGCAGAAATTCTTCGCCACCCCAGCGGATCAGCTCAGATGCCTTGGCGTCCACGGTGCGCAATCGTTGTGCGACTTCCACCAACACCGAATCACCCCCGGCATGGCCGTAAACATCATTGATTTGTTTGAAAAAATCGATGTCGATCAGCAAGAACAGTAGCCCACCTTGCTCAGCGCTGCGCAGCCATTGGCCAACGTTACTGTAGAAGTAACGACGATTCCACGCGCCGGTCAATGGGTCGGTGTTGGAGGCCAAAGCCAAGGCTTGCGTGCGTTCGGCCACCAGAGATTCAAGTCGCGCAGAGCGCTGCGCGAGCGCCCGCGCGCGAAACCGCCCGGCGCCAAGTCCGGTCGCCAATAGCGCCAGCGCCGCGCTCAGCAACGCAAGTGGGTGCTGCCACCAGGGAGCGGCGATATGAAAAGGAAACTCGACCGGCCCGTGACGTTTTCCGGCAGCATCCAGGGCTTCAACCTGGAATCGATAGTCGCCAGCCGGAATACGCGGATAGCGACGATCGCCATCGGCGGCCCATTCGCTGGGTTGCGCCTCCAAACCAATCAATTGGGTGCGATAACGGATGCGATGTTCGTGTCGAAATGACAGCAGTCGCGGTCTGAACTCAAGTTCGCCGTGCAATGCAGGTAAGCGTGCAGCGGCGTTCAATGTCGCGTTTTCGTACCCCACGTCCAAGCGTAGCGGCGCCTCTCGTGGTGCGCTTTCGCGCGTATTGGGATCGTAAACCACCAGACCATCGGCGTTAGCTGCCCAAACGCGGCCGCTGGCATCGACGTACGCATCGCGATTGAACTCCAGCGCTGGTAAACCGTCATCCAGTCCAAAGCGTCGATAGCCGGTTAAATCCGCTGGATTGTCGAAACGACGCACGCCGTCGTAGCCAAACAGATACACCCGACCTTGCTGGTCTTGGCTAATTTCGTAGACGGTTTTCGAGTTGCCGCTGGCTTCGCCAATGGGCTCGCACTGAGCAATGACGCCCTGCCAACGCAAACGCATTGCGCCCTTGCGGGTTCCCAACCAGATGTCGCCATCCCGAAGCGGCTCAATGTCGTAAATCGTGCTGTCGCTTGCGCAACTGTCAGACAGCTTTTCGACGTCTTTACCATCGGTTAGCAAAACTCCTTTACCCGTACCAATTAAAACGCGCGCTTGCTCACCTGGACGCTCGATCAGCGCCATTGAGCGCACAGCGATATCGCTATATTCCGATTGGTCGGCGAACAAACGGCGTACGCGCCCATCGACAATCGCTGCTAGTCCATGTGCCGTACCTACCCATACTTCGTCGTTGACCAGCAGCAAATGTTCGGCCGACGCGCCCGGCAAGCCGTCACGCTCCGTGTCGATTTCGTGCCATTGCCCGGCCTGCTGGTAAAGCACGCCGCGACTGGTCGCGTACCATTGCCGTGCTTGGTTATCGCGCAGTACGTCATACACCACCCGTTGCGCATAGGGCGTCGGTAACAGTGGCAGCCAACGTCCATCTTGCCAGCGCACAGGGCCGCCGAGTGTGCCGGCCCAGAGCGTTGTTTGTTGGTCATCCAACTGGGTCTGGCCGACGCCAACGACTACCCGCTGCGGCAGGCCATGGCGCTCGTCAAAGTTACGCCAGCGGCCAGATTCCAAGCGCAATACGCCGCCGGACGCGCTGCCTAGCCAGACAATCGCCTCATCCGCGTCGCCGCCGATCAATAGACTCTGCAGGTAGCTGTCGGGTAGGCCGTCGGTTAAACCATAAATTCGGAAGCCATCGTCCGGGCCAAACTGCGCCAGCCCGCCGCCCCAGAGTGCCGCCATGATGCTGCCATCGGGCAGCATGCCCAAGTCAAATACGCCACCGAGCGGCCCCTGGCCGGTCTGGGTCCAGCGGGTCATTGTGTGGCCGTCCCAGCGCGCCAAACCGCGCCCTGAACCGATCCACAAGCGCTCATCGCGATCTAATAGCAGCGCTCGTATCGCTTCGTTGGGTAGTCCATGGCGGCGGGTCAGATGCGTTGCACTGCGCTGCAAATGGCCTTGTTTATCCAGATCGAAGCGATATAAGCCATCCACGTTGGTGCCAACCCACAGCGCGCCGCCAGCCGTTTCCAGCACCTCAGCCACTTCCAGATCTTCACTACCGACGATGGCTGTGCAAACCTGCGGTACGCAATGCAGCAGGCCGCGCGGGGTTCCCACCCAGACGCCGCCGCGTGCCGCTCCAGCGATCGCCTCAATGGCGGGTAGGCGCTCGGCGTTTTGGTTTAGCACCTCCCGCGATTGCCCATTTTGATAGGCATGGAGGCCAGATTCGTCAGTGCCGATCCACAATCGTTCGTTGTCAGCCCACAGGTGGGTGACCCAATTATTCGTCGAAATGCCGAGCGGAAGGTTGATAAAACTCCGGCCGTCCCAACGCGCTGCCCCATCTTGGGTACCCGCATACACATAACCGTCGCGATCTTGAGCAAGCGCAAAAACGGTCATCTGCGGCAGGCCCGACGACGAACCAATCTGACGCAGCCCCAGCACGTCGGCGCTGCCACGATCATCAGCGATTGGACCCTCCACAATCGGATTCGGTGCCTCTACGGGTTGAGCAAGGGCGCAATTGGCAAGCAGTAGCGCCGCGGCAAGAACTGCGTTGATCCGGGCCGTTGGCGTCGCTTTGGCTGTGCTCATGGAGGTGATGATATCGCCCGCGAGCGCAGCTTGCGGGTGCGAGGCTGGCTGCGCGCCATGGCGCGCGGGCTAGCCGGCTTCACCCACCGCCTATAGCTTGGACTATCTCTAGGCGGTCTTCGGCGCTCAGTTCGGTGCTGGCGTGTTGGCTGCGTGGCACGATTTCGCCGTTGCGTTCGATGGCGACGCGGCGTTCGCCGTGGCCGGCGGCTTGTAATAGCTGGGTGATGGTGGTGCCGCGGGCTATTTGATGTGTTTCGCCGTTCAAGCGGATGCGGATGCTATTACTCACGGGGGCGCTCAATCAGGCTTCGGTGCGATTGCGGCCGGCGCGTTTTGCGGCGTACAGTTTCTCATCGGCGCGCTGCAGTAACTCGCTAGGGCTGCCGTCGACAGCCGGTTGCGCGGTTGCCACACCGCGGCTGATGGTGACCACCGCTGCGGTGCTGGAATCGGCATGCGCAATGCCCAACTCGACAATTGCCCGGCCCAGGTCGTCGGCTTTGGCGCGCGCGCCGTCCATCGGTGTTTCCGGCAACAAACAGACGAATTCTTCGCCGCCGTAGCGTGCCAACAAGTCGGCCGGGCGGCCGAGTCTGGCGGCCATCGCGGTGGCTACTGCGCGCAGGCAATCGTCGCCGGCTTGATGGCCGTACCGATCATTAAACGATTTGAAATTATCAATATCCAACAAGATCAGTGACATGGGCAGTTTGTTGCGCCGGCAACGCAGCCATTCAACTTGCAGTCTTTCGTCAAACCAACGTCGATTGGCAACGCCGGTCAGGCCGTCGTTAAAGGCCATCGAGCGTAACAGATCGGCCTGCCGCTTCAAGGAAATATGGGTGCGAACGCGGGCGCGCACCACCGGTGGATTGACCGGTTTGGTGATGAAATCGACTGCACCGACTTCCAGGCCCTGGGTTTCGTCTTCGGTGCTATCGCGCGCGGTGACAAAAATCACCGGCACATCACGCGTCGCCGAGTCTGCTTTCAAGCGTTTGCAGACTTCAAAGCCATCAATTCCGGGCATCACCACGTCTAATAACACCAAATCGGGCGGACGCCGTTGGCACAGCGCGATGGCCTGTAAACCGTCCGTGGCCATGGCGACATCGTATTCGCCCTTCAAAACCTGATAGAGCGTCTGGATATTGGTGGGCTGATCGTCAACGACCAGAATCCGAGGTAGATCGGTGGCGGCACGGTCGGTCATGTGGAAAAGTCCCAAAGTTTCATCCGTGCGTCTCTGCACTGGTTTTATCCAGTGCTTCTAGTGCAACCTCGACCCGGCTGCAAGCATCCAGCGCGGTTGGAAAATCCAATCGTCTCAGGGCCTCGTCGACCGCCAACAACGGCCCAAGCAGCGTAAAGGTCGCTAACTCGCGCAGCTCAGTGTAATGGTCAAGTGCGGCCATATTGCTGTCCACCAAAGCCAATACCAACGCTTCTAGTACCCGCTCAAACGCCGCGCGTTCAAACTCGGCGAGCGGCACCGCCGAATTCTCCGCGGGCGCCAGCTGTTCGGCGGCGCCCCGTAGCGCGAGGATAGCCTGATCGAGTGCCTCGACCAGCCGATCGCTGATAGCTTGCACTTCATGCTCATCACTTTGCCGTTTGAGCGCACGTTCCAATTGCGAGGAAATTGCTGATAAGGCCTCGGCGCCCAGCGTGGCGGCCACACCTTTGAGCGTATGCGCGGTGCGCGCGGCTTCCAGACGATCGCCTTGGCGCAAGGCCTCGCGCAGGTGGCGTACGGAATCGCCTTGCTCTTGGGCAAACATGCGCGCCATCTGCGCATACAGCGTGCGGTGCCCTGACAAGCGTGCCAGTGCCTGCTCCAGCGCCAATACCGGCGGTTCATCGGTAGGGCTGGAGGATTTGCGGCTGGGCGCGGGCTCTACCGGCGTCACGCTGGCGCCGGGACGCGCGTGGCGCAAAATGGTCGCCACCAGCGTTTGCACGTCGATCGGTTTGGCCAAGTGATCGTTCATGCCGGCCCTGCGGCTCTGCGCGCGATCTTCCGGGCTAGCATTCGCCGTCATCGCGATGATCGGCAAGCTCGCCAATCCCAGCGTATTGCGAATACTTTGGGTGGCTTCATAGCCATCCATCTGCGGCATCTGAATGTCCATCAACACGACATCAAAAGCGGCCGGATTTGCAGTCAGCCGCGCGATGGCCTCAGGTCCATCACAGGACACTTCGACGAGTGCACCTTCCCCGGCAAGAATCTCGCGAGCCACGTGCCGATTGATAGGATGGTCTTCGACCAACAACACACTCAAGCCGTGTAGACGTGCGCTGGCATCTGGGCCGCGCACAATTACCGGTGCCGCATCCGGCGGGCCAGGCGCTAAGGCCAATTGCAGACGCACTTGGAACTCACTGCCGCTGCCGGGCGTACTTACAACGCTCAGTGCGCCGCCCATCAAGTTGATGAGCCATTGGGTAATCGGCAAACCCAAACCCGTGCCACCAAAGCGGCGCTTAGACGAAGCGTCCACTTGATAGAAGGGCTCAAATGCTCGACTCAGTTGCGCGGTATCGATACCGATACCGGTGTCGCGCACGGTAAAACGCAAATCGGCTTGGCGCTCAATCAAAGTCCCACTTGCCTGGACAGTGACCATGCCCTGTTCGGTAAATTTGACCGCGTTGCCGACCAAATTCAACAATACCTGGCGCAGACGTGCCGGATCGCCGAGCAGTTCCATCGGCGTATTTGGCGCTACGCTGAGTTCAAAACTCAGGCCTTTCTCGCGCGCTGCTGGCGCAAAGATCAACGCAATTTCATCTAATACTTCGCGCAGCGCAAACGGACGTTGTTCGATTAAAATACGACCGGCTTCAAGTTTCGAGTAATCGAGTAAATCATCCAGAATGGCCAATAGGGTGCGCGCCGCGCTATCGATCTTCTGCGATTGATCGCGCTGGATAGGCGTTAACTCGGTCTTTTGCAGCAAATAGGTCAGGCCGAGAATTGCCGTCATTGGCGTGCGTATTTCATGGCTCATATTGGCCAAGAACTCACTGCGCGCGCGATTGGCGCGTTCTGCCAGCGCCGCGCTTTCGCGCAGTTCCGTCGCCGCGCGTTTGCGTTCGGTGATATCGCGGACAATCCAATACAGTGCCGGACGCCCACCAAACTCGATGGTTTGCGCTAACACTTGGACATCACGCACGCTGTTGTTATGCGTGCGATAGCGCGTTTCAAATTCCACCCGGCCTTCAGCCAATACGCGCGCAATATTGCGCACGCTATCCATGGCCGCCGCGTTGGCCTCGTGCTCGCGCACGCGCAAGCGGCCAAACTCCTCGCTGCCATAGCCGAGCAGCCGGGCCGCCGCTGGATTGAAGGCGAGCGGTTTTTCGCTGTCCAGATCAATGATCAGTACGCCGTCCGGCGATAGGTCAAACAGGGTTCGATACAGTCGATCGGCTGGGCTGCGCGCTTCTTCTGCGTCGCTGGGTTCGGCCAAGGCAAGCAGCGCGCCAGAAATCTCGTCGCCTTCGCGGGTCGGCGTGATGGTGGCGCGCGCTTGCCGGCCGCTGAGTTCGCAGGCGCCCTCAAAACGCGGCAGTGCTGCGCTGATTACCGCGCTGATCGGATCAGGCGCCGCTACATCGCGTGACGGCCAGCGCAGCAACTCGCGCAAATCGCGACCCAATAAATCGCCTGGCGTGGTATCGAGGTAACGCGCGAACGCCGCGTTGGCAAACCGCACGCGCGCTTGCTCATCGATGCCCGCCAAACCTTCGTCCACACCTTGCAGCAGGCGCTGGTGCACGCCACGCAAGCGCTTCATTTCATTGCGGCGCAGCGTTGCGATGACGCCCGCCAGCACCGCGACGATGGCGACCAGCAGCCAAAGCAGCAAGCCAAATTTCGCCTGTCTGCCCCACGCGGCAAACACGGCAGCCTGGGTACGTGTCACTTGCACGGACCACGGGCGATCCAAATGGGTGTGCATCACCGCAGTCTCAGCCGTGAGCAACGCGGCGCCGCTGGAATCCGCAACCGGCGAGTTGGGCCAAGTCAATACCGGTTGGCCATCGGCGTCGATGAGCTGGATCGCTGCGCCCTCACCGTGCATGGCGATCAGCGCCGGGCTGAAAAAATCGCTGGCCAGCAGGGCGGCGACCACGCCAACAAACTCGCCTTGGGCGCCCCGTCGTGCGCGCGCTGCGATACGGCCATCGAACTGCAATGGAGGTGCTGGACTGGCTGTGAATAATTGTGGCTCGCTTTCCGCATCGGCGCGCGCCGCGCCCACCCACGGTTCCCTGGACAGGTCAGCGCCGTTGTCCGGTACCCGACTACTGGCAATAACACGTCCATCGGCGTCGATCGCCAATACGGCAACAACGCCAGATTCCAGGCCAGACACCGCGTTGACGATCGCTTGTGCCTCGCCAGGATTACTGTCGAGCGCCGAAGCTAGGCGTGCCAACAATTGCGCCGCCACCGCCAAACGCTGCGCACTGCCTTGCGCCACCAGCGTGGCTGCGGCCGCCAAGCGTTCACGCTCGTGCGTGGCGGACTCATGAAACTGACGGCGTAAATCTAAACCCAGACCCACACCGATCACCAATAAGGCAATTGCCAGCAAAGGCCAAGGCGACCACTGAGCGAGGCGCAGTCGCTGTGCAAAAGTTTCCTGTTTAGACGGGTTGCTCATAGGTGCATCCTACCCGTGCACAAGCCACTGGCGATACGCGCATTGTTGAGTAGAATGCACGGCCAATGCGGGTGTAGTTCAATGGTAGAACTGCAGCTTCCCAAGCTGCTAGCGTGGGTTCGATTCCCATCACCCGCTCCACCTGTGCTGGCGTCGGGTAAAAGCTGAAAAAACCACACAAGCCGGCGCAGTTACGGGCGTTTTTGTGCCAAAAGGTGCGTCGGGGGTTTGAGATAATCTGAGTGGCGCGGAAAAGTGTCAGTGCACAGCGCCGACCCACCAGAACCGGCTTATGCGCGGTTCGATCTGTGATCGAACGCCTCGTGATGTGAAATCTGTCCGTCGAAAAAACGTCAAATGGGCGTTAATCCTAAGCCGGTGGAGCGGGAACCAAACACACAAAAGTCTTCGCATGATTTGTCAAGACTGAACTGGTTAGTGACTAGCGGCCTGTCGGGCTTTCCTCGCGAGTGCGCCGGAAGTCCTTTTGGCGATCGTTTTCTACTCATTCTCGGA
>Ga0105046_10001608_pt1 | contig 34924 bp, 25 predicted proteins | sample MAT03_FD_78385 | JGI IMG/M metagenome (GOLD analysis project Ga0105046, IMG submission 78385) | Freshwater microbial communities from Lake Fryxell liftoff mats and glacier meltwater in Antarctica - MAT-03 (megahit assembly) | ecosystem: Environmental > Aquatic > Freshwater > Ice > Liftoff... | reverse complement strand
TCATAGAGCCAAACGTGCAGGTAGTAATAGGTTTTGCCTTTCTCCTTGAGTGTTCCTACGACTTCAAATGTGTTTCCAACTGGCTCCAAACACCTCACTGCGGCTTGAGGTAAATTAACACCCGGTTGAGGGCTTGGTAAAGTTGCCCGTGGACTTTGAAGCCGTAGTGTAGGTAGAGCGGTAATTGTATAGCTTGATGGTGCAAGGGCTAATACTAGTAAAAACGCCAATACGCCACTAATTGTGAATTTGATCAGTCGTTCTGATTTTGGTTTCATTCCCTCCCTCCTAATTTTTGTTTAAGTACGGCAATGGGTTTACAGGCTGCCCGTTCTTTCTCACCTCAAAGTGCAGGTGCGGACCCGACGATCGCCCACGATTACCGACAGTTCCAATCACTTGACCTTTAGAAACTTTGTCACCAATTTTGACGTTGATGGTATTGACGTGGGCATACCAGGTTTCCAGTCCATTGGCATGACGAACAATGATGAGTGCGCCATAGCCATTAGGGTCGCAGCCGATGCAAGCATCGACCACAGTTCCGCCATCGGCAGACTTGATGGGCGTTCCAACGGGCATGGAAAAGTCTATGCCTGCGTGAGCGTGGTCGCCCCGATCCTCGCCGTATTGACCACCAATTGGAGCGTTTGCGCCCACTGGGTAAGACATTCTTCCAGTCACAACTCCTGGTTGCCCGTTGCCTGAACAAGGTTTGGAGCCGTACCGTTTCAATGCTCTCTGGTAAGCATCAACTGTCCGTTGACCGTACTCCTGAATCGTCGGACCTCCTGTGTAGTCTCGCCCATTGGAATGACTGCACCCACCGGAGTACCAGTTTTCACCCAGGCAAGCAATTAACTCACTCCCTTGCTTGCCCTGACTACGGTAGTAGTTGATGTTTCTAGTCATTGCCCCTTTGAACACCGCATCTTGGTCACTCGGCGAGAAATATCTGGGGAGTTCTCGCTCTAGCGATCGCAGGTACTCCAGCGAATTGTTAGGAGCATTAGCTCGACGGATGAAGTCTGCCCCACCAGACTTTTTCAGAATTGCAGCTTTGGCATCCTCGCGGTAAGTCATGAATTGGTAGCGTCCCAGACCTCGACCACAGTTACCCGCTCCATCGCAACCCCACTGTCCTGCACTGGTGTAGCCACCTTCGATACTGCTGATGGCATCAGCTAAGGCACGAAAGTCTACACCACCTGCACCGGAACCACAAAGACTCGAATCATCAGTGCTATCTTCTCCTGCATACTCTCCAGTAATCTGATCAACTTGGTCTTGAACCTCTGGCGGCAGTTGAATTCCAGGTGAAAGTTCATCCATACCGCCAGCACCGTCTGCTAATCCAATAAACACAAGCCCTTTCTCTTTTGTGGAAAGCCAGGGAATCGGACCAATGAAGTAAGGAGTACAGCCTAGGTCAAGGAATGCTTTTTTGATGCAGACACGGAAGTACAGCCCAAATCGTCCGGTTCCAGTCGATTCGTCTGTGTCGATCAGAACCACTTTGAAGGCTTTACCGAACGACAGTCGCCCCGTTGGTTCCATCCCATCATTCAATTGTCCCAGAATGCCTTTACCACCGGGCACCATTTGTTCACCGTCGTCTTTGCCTCCTCGAATCCAGCGTGCCCCGTGCAAACCACCGGGATCACTTATGCCGCCGAAGCCAGAATAACCAGGAGCATTCAGTTCCAGATAGTCACAGCCTTTGGCTTGAGCGCAGTTGTAATTAAAGCCCACTTTGTCACTGCCCGTGATACTGAACTTGGTTGGCTTCTCGCGAGACTCTTTGTGTGCTTGGTCACCTCCATAAGTCACGTCATGAATGGCGACTAATCCAAGGATTTGAAATGGGTTGATCGGGAATTGAGCAAAGGGAATTTTGTCTAGACCGGGGATGCTAGCGATTACAGAACCTTGCCAGTCCTTAAAATTGCCTAATGCCGTTTGGTCAAGTCCTGGAATGCTGGTGAAGCTGAACTGATCAAGGTTGAGTTCATTTAGCGACAGTGACCCTAACAAGTCATCGGCAGCGATCGCCGAGAGAGTCTGATTCGCCAAATCCAGGTTAATACCTGTTGGTAATTTCAGGTTTACCAAATCCAGCAGTGGTTTAACCTGATCGAGCGGCAACTCTCCTAATTTGGGAATGGCTTTGACCAAACTGGCGATCGTCTGCTGGTTCATCAGTTGCAGGCTGCTCAGGCTCAGTTTGCTTAGGTCCAACCCAGCAGATTGGGCGATCTGGCTTAGGTTGAAAGCTTCCAATCCAAACGTTTCAGAGACATCACCTAACTGCATCACGTTTGCCAGGGGGGTTCCTGCTTGCCATACACGAGATGGATTCCAACCCAATTCACCTGTGACATCTTCTGCAATTGAAATTGCTCCTGATTCTTGGAGAACGGGCAAATTGGAAAACGACACACTACCGAAGTCTGGAACAGGTGCGCCTTCGTAGGTTACTGTTGGTAGCCATGCCTCATCCGCCCCAGCCAGTGGTGGAGCAAGGCATAGCAGCAAAGCGATTAAAATCAATAGCGTCAGAATACGAAGCCAGCGCATGGGAGTTGAACACAATCCGATGCTGTAAGGCTACGAACTCCGTCTGACGGAGATATGACTCCAATCAAGCAGTGATCTGACTATGCTCCTGTTCTTGTACTTTCATTTGTTGCATTACCCGATTTGCCTGATATTCAAATCGTTCAGCGTCCAGGTTGGTAAGGCTTGTTGCCTGAATTGAAATGACTCCCTCTTGCACCTTCAGAATAATTCCCCGATCTGGTTCCAACGTTGAGGCGGGCAGAATGTAACAGTCTGCCTCGGTAGGCTTGCTCCCTCTTCCTGAAGCCAGCGCATAAAGCGAATCATTCTGAGCGAAGAGGGTGTAGGTCTTTCCCACAAACAAGGTTCCTCCTGCCTGCGGCTCTCCGGCTATGTCAAGAATCTGTTGAGCGCAATCGGCGATCGTTTGAGTTTGCCGTTGCCAGTCAGTTTTATCTTGAGCCATGACACGCAGGTCTTGCTTACTTGGAGGAGTGCCATCTTGGGTGAACACTTTGCCTATCTTTTCAATCCCTTTGAGATGGGTTTCTGAACGTCCCACGTCTCGTGCCTGTTTGTACCAGTCGCGCAATTCTTGACGAAATCGTAGCAGTTGCTCATTCCAATCTTTGCCCTGAATTGGAGTCATGTGAACCACGTTTGCAACGGATGTATTCAGTTTTTCAGCTAGCCTCCGACCATCAGCATCGTTGTCGAATGCGGCGACTACACTACCGCCTCGACCCACAACAGCCTGTAAAGCCTCGGTTGGCATGGAACCTTTGCCATCACTGGAGAGGTAAATTGTCCGTCCTTGATTGTGCTGCCCTTTCTCTAGAACTGCCAGAGAAACCGTGTCGATCGCAGATTCCGTCACAACCACTCGCTGAACTTCGCCTCTACCCACTCCTATCCAAAACCAACCGTTGTCTTTACTGGAGCCAGGAGCCAGTCCTTTAAAGTCTCCGCTCGTGCCTCGCAACGTTGCTCCGGTTGTCTCCAATCGCTCCCAGCTTTGAGAGTCAAAGGTTTGACGTAGGAATACGGCATTGCAGCGATCATCGGCGTATAACAGTCCTTGATGATGTAGCTTATCCACCCAATTTGTCGGTAGCCCACGAGTTTGGGTGAGATATTTTCTCACTTGATCCCAGTTCGCCTCGTTGGGAAACGGTAACTCCAATAATTTCTGCTCTTTGGACTCCTGAACAATCTGAATAGGAATAGCTTGCTGTTCTTTTTGCTGGGTCAGCCATTCTACAGCCGCCTTAAAATTCAAGTCTCGCACTGCCATCGTCAAACTGATGGCTCCTACTCCACCTTTTTCCGTTTTCCAGTCCATGAATTTATTGTCGGTAATGCTGACGGCGTGCTGTTTCTCTAGGTGTCCATCCACCTCTGCCCAAGCGTTCCATTTGGATTTGTCAGTGAGATCGCGCTCTAATCCTAAAGTTGCAGCAACAACTTGCAAGTCTAAATTTCTAACAGAATCCGCCAGCTTCGTCAGTTCTGCGTCAACACGATTTTGTGGGATAGTCTCAACATTTTGTTCTGGAGGAGAAACTTCTACAAGTTCAATCGGTGTCTCCAAAAGAGGAATGGGACGAGCGTTTTTACCCGACCAGTCCTCACAAATGACTGCTTCAACTTCAACAGGCATGTCAGTCAAGAAGTATTGCCCTGCCTCCAGCATGGATTGAACCAACAGTTGCCCTGCTCGTTCTGCTTGCGCTTCCGGCACTTCGATCACAATCTCGTCATGCACCTGCATCAATAATCTGGCATCTAACTTCTGGGGTAAGGAATCTCTGGCTTCGCGAAAGGCTGTGATCGCGAGTTTGGTAATGTCAGCAGAAGTTCCCTGCACCGGGGCATTGATAATTTCCGTGAAAGGAGCCTCGCCTTCCCAGTGTCGCAAACGTCCACCAAGAGTGTGACAAGAGTCAGCATGTTCCTGCTTGACGCGCTCGTGCCAATCTATAAGTCCAGAATAGGTCTTGAAGAATTGCTCTCGATACTTCTCGGCTTCTGGTAGCGACAAAGACACCCCATAATGGGTGCGGGCATAGGTTTGAAAACCATGCGCTTGCATTCCATAAATCAGCCCGAAGTTGACCGCTTTAGCTAACCGTCGCTCATCACTTGTAATTTGGGCGATCGGTTTGTGCAGCAAGAAACTGGCAGTCAAGGCGTGTAAGTCTTGTCCGTTTTGATATGCCTCGTTCATCCGAGGTTCGCCACTCACTTTTGCGGCAATCCTCAGTTCAATCTGGCTGTAATCCGCTTTCACCAGCACATTGCCCGGAGCAGGTTCAAAACAGCCCTTGATCCGTTGATCACGAGGCACGTTTTGCAGATTGGGTTTGTCACAGCTAAAGCGCCCGGTGACGGCTCCACACTGATTAAGATTTGGGTGTAGCCGTTTCGTCTTGGGGTGAACTAGAGCTGCGTACCCTTCCGCGTAGGTGGAAAGAGCTTTTGTTACCCTGCGATACTCCAGCAGTTTGCTCAGAACGGGGTGCTGTTCCTGAAGCGGTATCAGAGTTTCTTTCCGGGTATTTTTGACTGAAATCCCCATCTCTTGAAGTGCAGCAAGTAATTGCTTGGGACTCTCCAAGTCAACTTTGAAAGAGGTTGGATTTAGTAGCGATTTCTGAACCGCTTCGGGCTTAGGCAACCTCTCCCATAGCTCTTGCTCCAACATAGCTTTTTGCTGCCCCAGTTCACCTGCAAACGCTTGGAGTTTCGCCCGGTTGATGCCCATACCATTCCACTCCATCTCAGCAACGGCAGGGCTGGTACGAAATTCGAGCGAGGCTGTATCAGTTAGCCCTTTTTCCTCTAATTTGGCTGTTAGCGATTCCCGTAACGGCAGCAGCACAGCCGTATCTCTGGCAGCACAATCAATTTGGCTCCGAGTAAGTCCTCCCTTCCAGTTACTTTTCTGCTCAGATTTGTCCAGTTCAATTCCCAGGTAACGATGAGCAATCACCTCCAACTTGTGGGATTTATTCAGCCCAGCATCAATTAACTGCGACGCAATCATCGTGTCAAAGATTTTTCCTTTGACCGCCAACCCTGATGCTTGGAGCATTTGAAGATCAAAGCTGGCATTCTGGAAGACTTTTTCTGACTCATTCTGAAATAGCTGGCTCAAAGGCTGCAAATCTGCTTGAGAAAAGGCTGCACAATCAATCACAGTTACCGGACAATCTGCTGCTGCCAGTTGGATTAATCTCACCTGATCAGAATGAGGATCAAGTCCTGTAGTTTTAGTATCGATCGCCAATACTGGTGAGTCTTGGTAACGGTCAACTGCCTGCTGCAAAGCGTCAAGAGTATTAACTAGGTGAGCGCCCAGTTCATCCTGAAAAGCTGGTGTTTGAGAGGTAATAACTTTGCTTGCTGGTTCCGGTTGCTCTTCAACTGCCTGATTCTTTTCTTGCTCAACCACATGGACTTCAGTAGTTGCCTGATCAAGCATTGCGATCGTCGAGTCAAATTTTGCTAGAGGCTCTTGTTGAATGCTTGGCAGTTGCGCTACTGCGGTCTGAAGTGATGCTTCTATCTCATCGTTGTTTAGTAAAGGTTCAACAACTGGCGGAGTAACAATTGAAGCTTCTTTCGATGCCTGTTGCCTCCAAGCTTCTAGTGCGGCAACAGCAAACCCTTGATTCAACACATTGCGTGAAAAGGTTGCCGCAAATCCGCGATCGCAGTTACGACTTTCTCCTCCAGTAAACGGGTTTTGCACGGCTGTTTCAGTTAGCCGTAGTTGGGAGCCTATTTCCCCAGGAAGAATCTTGAACACCATTTCGCCATCATGAACACATTCAAAGGTGTCCAAATTTCGGTAGTGAGTCACATAAAGCTGATCGTTGTGACGTTCGACCACCAGGGGCAGATATGGCTCATTCTCAATCCGCAGATAAAAGTTATCAGCCTGAACAACGGCTTCGGACAATTGAGCATCATTCAGAAACCTGGCAATATTTTTCTCTGGTGTTCCTGCTATTTGTTTGGTAGCAATTGATGAGACTTGGAGAGTTGTACTTGCCAGATCCGAGACGACAGCCTGATTGCCATCTAGTTGTGCCTCGACTGCCACTACCTCTTCTGGCATTAGTTGCGGCTGATTGAAAAAGTCATCTTCAATCGGGTCAACGAGAATGAGCGGGACACTAATTTCCGAACTTTGCTCAACTTGCTCATTCTTAGCTACCTCAGATCCAGGGTTTTTCCCTTTTGGTTCAAAAGAGTCTGTAATCGGTTCTAACTCAGGCAGTTTGACTCCTAGGTACTCCCTCGCTTTGTCCTTGAAGTCAAATGCAGCAAGAGAAATGCCCTGTTCTTTCATCAAAACGTTCAACACTGGGTCAATTCGGTCTACCGAAACTATCAGTTCCATGCGATCGCTCACCGAATAGAAATCACTGCCTGCGGCTGCGATGATGTTCGCGTCTAGCGAAAAGCGATCGGCGATCGCAGACTTTGATGTTTGCAGCACAAAGCCAGCCCCATTACTACCAAATTGGGCTGCTGCCTGACTTTTGATCGTTAGCACTTCATCCAGGGTTTTGACTGCTCCCTGATAATTGGTGAGTTCTGTTAAAAATGCTTTGACTTGATGAGGCTCTTTGAAGGCGACAGGTTGCTCTCGCAGAGATTCTTGAATATCGAAACTGGCAGGCATAATCAACCCCTGCTGTACGTTTCCCTGGCGATCTGTGTAGTTAAGAAACTTTCCGGTTGGGTACTTCTCGTAGGCTTTCAGTAGGTTGCCCTGAAAAATCTGTCGTTCGGTACGCTCTGCCCGTTGCTTCAGGTCAAAGGCTTCGTAGATATCTTGCCCTTCCCAATTGGTGTCTTGCTTGGTGATAGTCGTCATCATGCCTTCCTTACCTCGGTTAAAACGAGTCAGCGGAACGGTTAGCATCCGGGCATGATTGTCTGTGAGAATTTGAACTCGCCAATTAGTGGGTGCAGTTGGGCTACCATTTTGTCCTTTCTGCCAGACCTTCGCCACTACTCCGTAGGTGATGTTACCTTCTGGCGAAACAACCCGTACTGTCTGACCCGATGGGAAGTTGCGGATGATTCCGCCTACATGGGTGAATTGGTTCTTAATTCGCTCTCCTGCTTTGTCTTTGCCATAGTTATCGTGTTTGACAGATAAAATTTCAGCCCGATACTTCATCGTCTCTCGTCGCAGTTCGTGAACCGTGTGCTGGGCTTGCTCTTTCGCCTGTTTTTCCGTCTGGTAAAAGTCGTGCTGATTGATCTCTCTAATTGGCTCCAAATCTAGATTTTCGCGCACCAAGTTGATAACTTCTAACTGACTGAACGGTTTGACTGGAACTTTGGCATCCACCACATCCAGGTAGACCGATCCAGTGAACTCGTTACGAACAGTAGAGTTATCGGGAATGATTTCCATCCGTCCAATTGTCCGGGCATCCAGATCAAGTTGCTGCGCCTCCAAAACACTTTCACCCATTGCCTGTTTTTGAGCAACCAAATCCAAAGTTTCAGACTCGATCAAGGCATACAGTTCCTCCTGCTCCTTCACAGAAAGCAAAGGAATTCGTCCGGTGGTGCGGCTGATAACTTCAATGTCAGACTCCCCTTGCAGTTTTTCTCTGGGAAATGCCAGCTTTGCTTCTAGTTCTGGCTGATCGTCTAGAATCTCATTGATCACCTCTTCCCCATAGGGCGTAAGGAAATCAACCACATTGGACACCGACAGGGCGGAGTCGCGATCGGCGGTTGTGTTGGCGTTGAGGGTTGCCATCTTGTGAGAAAGAAGTGCGCCCAACCGCTTCTCGGCTGGAATATCGCTCATCAGATAAGTAATTTCAGGTTCAGACACCTGCCCAAACCGATTTACGCGACCCAACATCTGCATCACCTGATTGATGTCTCGCTCTGCCTGCGCCATGATTAGGTGTCGCTGCTGCTGATCGGCGAACTTTTCGGAGGCATGAAGGTTAATCCCAGTAGAGCCAGAACGGTTAAGAATCAGGATGTCCAGATCTCCAGCATTAAAGCGGTTGACAATTTCTACCTTTGCCTGAGGAGTCGTTTCTTTGGCAGAACGACGCGCATAGCCCTGTTCCCCATTAGAGCTGTAGTCGATGATGTTTTGCCGTCCAGTGACCTCATCAACGCGAAAACCTGCCTGCGTTAGCCGCCACTTGATATAGTCGATCGAGCTAAGCGGGATTGCAGATAGATCAGTGCCATCAATAATTTCTCTAGCATTGTCATAAGCAGCTAAAGCATCATCCCCTAACTCGTCATCGGTCATCCGTCGTCGAATGCCGTTGCCTTCATGATCCTTGATCGTGACATCCCGCGATCGCTCCAGGTAACGGCTCAAAACATCGCCAAACGAAATGATGATCGCGTCGCCCGGTTGCATCCCGTTGTCTTCGGCGTACTGCTTGATGAAAGCATCCATCGTGTTAGCAACAGCAATCACAGGCTTCTGACCCCGCCCGATTGCCGCGATCGCCTCTTGTACCGTTGCATCTGCTTTTTGGCACAACAAACCCTGGTCGATCGCATTATTCATCAATGAGGTGAAGTTGGTAGACTTCGCTCCTGACTGACCAATGGAGTTGTCTTCGCTAGCAGCTTTTGCCTCCTTTTTCATCTCCTTGCTAAGTTTGGCAACTGCTTTTTCTTTAGTCAGGTCAAATTGGCTAATCGATCGCATAATCGAGGAGATGTCATCCGCAATCTGCCGATCAACCGGAACCACTTTTGACTGGAATGACACTCCTTCAAACGATCGCTCCCGCCTTAGCATCTGACCAGACGCAACAAATTTGGCTGCCATCATTTGTTGCAAGGGAACACCACCCTCTTTCAGGGTTCGCTGCAAGAAGGAAATATCAGTTACAGCATCAGAGGCATCAGAGCGACGGGCGTAGAGATCCATCACTGCCGGATCTTTAATCGCAGTCGCACTGGCAAACACGGCTCCCGCACTGCGATCAATCAGTTCTCGTGCGAATTCTGCTCGGTTTGGAGCCGCATTGATGCTGACCCAGCCTTTCTCTCCAGTGCTGCCGCCTGCTTCGTGTGCCTCATCAAAAATGAAAATTGCTCTTGGTGCAAGGTCGCGTAAAAAATCCCGTCGAAATGGTTCTTTGCCATTGTCGATCGTTTGAAGCTGGCTGTAGGTGGTAAAAATGGCTTGATAGCCACCCATTCCCTGCTGCATTAAGCTCTGCATTTCTTCCTGCTGCTCCGCAGGATTGCCCGTTCTAAGTTTGCTGCCATCCGGTAATTCCAGCTTCAGGTTGCTATCAGTTGCAAAAACTCTCACTCCAGGCTTGCCAATGTCTTGCAGGTCAGCCAGCATCGAAATATACAGAGTTGATTTTTGCGTGACAAAGACTGGAACGTAACCCTGATTGATCGCATCGATGATTTGACTCGCACAGAATCGTCCCTTTCCATTCCCAGTTTGGTCACCGTTGAGAAACACCTTGCTTTTATCTCGTTGCCAAAATGCTAGGGCATTTGCATCAATTTGCTCGGCGTAGAGGTGCTTCCACAGTTCTGCTTTCGACTGGTAATCCATGCGCTGCTGCACAAACTCATCCACATCTCCAACAGCACGTTCCAGCTTATCGAGGGCAGTCTGAGCCGCTGTCGCCATGTTCGCAGGGATAAGTGTACCCGGTGATCTGCCCTGACTGCGGGGAATATATGCAACGTTCAAGGTCGCATCCGTCTCTGGACGCTCAATATCTGCGTTTGCCATTGTTTGAATCCTTGCTTGTGCCGTCTGGTTAGAAGCTACCTGTCCATGCCGTAGGTCAGGTCTGAAAGCCAGTTCTCCAACGTGAATTTGTCGTGTTCCGCTATCCACACCTGCTGAGTCTCTAGTTCGTTCGATTGAATTGGGAGGGGAAAGTCCAGTCCCGTTTCTCGCAAGCGAACCAGAAATGTCTCGTTGCGCTCCAGAAATGTCTCTGCCCACTCTTGAGTCCACCACCAAAGGGGTTCGAGTTCCTTCGTGTGGTAATCCTCGTAGAGGTTCGGCGGTTCCTGAAGGTACAACAGTTTGAGGGCTTGGCTGAGTCGCTGGTGAGTCTGCACCTGATCTTCGCCGCTCTGCTCCATCCAGCGATGAATCATCCATTGAATTCGCAGGCTCATCAGTTGGATGTAGTCCCGCTCTGGTATCTCTCCTATCCCGGTTGATAGCTTGATCATCAGCAATGACTGATTGCCTGAGTCGGGTATCCAAATCGCCGGAAATTTGCTGTAGTCTTGATAAGTCGTGTTGCTGAACTGGCTCATTAAGCAGTAACTCCTTGAGTACATCGAATGATTTGTAGATGATGGGTACGTCAGCGGCAGGTAAGTCTCGGCCGGATTTTCCTCGTCCCTCAATGACGATTAAGTCAATGGGAAAGCCCGCTCCCTGTTTGCGGTAGAGATCGCCCCAAATCGAGGTGTGCTGAGTAACGTTGTAGTGCTGATAGAGAGCATAGAAGAATCCCCGACTTTCGATTGAGTTATAGCGGTCAGAGCGCAGATCCTCATCGCTTCCCAACTTGCCTCCCAGAATCAGCACTGCTCGACCATCATCCTTCATCGTCTCTAAGGCTCGAAAGGCGATCGCATGGTCAATCTGGCGTGTTCCCCGGCGATTTCCAGGAATCTCAAACCTTTTTACCTTTCCGTCGTCGCCATGCACAATTCCGAATGGTGGATTGGTGATGATTACATCAACTTTCCCATCTGGTCGGTAGCTGCTGGCATCGTGCTGAGTTAGTTGACGGTAGCCTCGCTGTTTTAGTTCGGTAAAGCGATCGCTATTCAATTCATTAGCAATCACATTGGTAGGATTGGCTCCAATCAACAATGCTCCGTTTCCAGCAGTTGGTTCGTAGACGGTAGTTTCTGGTGTAATTCCTGCCAGTGTGGACGCAAGGTAAGCGATCGGGATTGGCGTACTGTAAGCCTGTTGGAGAACGGAAGTAGAGGAACGAACTCCTAATGTTGGCTGACGGTTTAGCAGATCTACGAGTTGGTCATACGCTTGGTGAGTTGATGAGGACTGAGCAATCAGGTATGGCGCAACTCGGACAATCGCAGCTTCCATTGCTTCATCTACCAGCTTGGTGAGCGGACTGCCGGGAGGAACGGGTACATTCAAAAAATTCTCAGCTTGCTTTCGCGCCTGATTGATCCGGGCGTAATTTTCTCCTTCCAATAGGGAACTGTGGAAGGCTCTGATCAGAGCTTCCTTGCGATCGTCGAACATCGTGAATGGTTATTACTGGATCAAATAATGAGGGCTAAAAATCATCCATTGCTTTGGCATCAGGAGAGTAAGGAGAAGGCTTAAATATCACATCTAGCTTCGCTTCTAAATCTGGGTCTTCCTCACGCATTACGGGAGGTGTATCTGCATTGTCATAATTAGTTTCAGTTGAACTTTCCAAATGTTTTAATAGCAGTTTCTTAGAAACTTGATTAGAGTTCTGATTTTCCATTATCTTCCCTAAGTCAATTCCAGTTCTCGATCGCGACTCCGTTCGGCAATCCGAATACTTTCGTAGGCTGCTGTAAATCGAATCATCAAGTGTTGATATTGGGTAATGTCTACCATTGATTCCACTTGTTCACGGTTGATTATAATTGCATCATCAGAAGAGTTATAGGGAATGAATCGCAGGCGATCGTTGTCTAACTTTTCAATCAGGTAATCATTGTTTCCAGGTAACTTTTGCTCTCCAGTGCGATCAAAATAGCCATGAATTTCCTCAACCACTTCTTTTGCTTGAAAAGTCAACGGTTGATGCTCTGCCTGATACTCAGCCTCCGCCTCGACGGTATCTTCAGTCACCTCTACAGATGCTCTCACGGCTGCTCCGCCTTTAATGTGTCCATACTGGTCGCGCATGACTCGCACAGGTGCAGCATCTTGAAGTACCTGCTCATGCAAGGTTGATGAGTCGCCCATTGTCTGCCCGATCAACGATTCAACTTCATGGGCCGGACGAAGCTCAACGGTCGCTGGCTCTTCCACCTTTTCCCAAATCTCAGTAATTAGAGTTGTGTCACGCACTCGTTGAATGTCAGTGCTTATAGATTCAGTTGGAACAGCAGTGTTTTTTGCCTCAACTCCCTCTAGATTCTGCACTTGACTTGCATCAGGTAGTAGGGCGTTGACCGTTACCTGCCCCTGTTCTTGATGGAAGCACTGTACATCGTTGATTTCAATATCAATCAACTCACCATCCAGCACTTCACCTGATTCTGCAGATGGTAAAGCTGGGCGCTCGATCGCTTGGGTCAGCATAGCCAATTGTTCTGGTGATAATTGCTCCAATTGTGATTTCAGGTCAGGCAACAAGGCAATGATGTAAGTGCCTTCGATTTGCAAGTGTACTTCTGCCCCCGCCTCAAGTTGCGGAGGCGTTGGACTACCAGGCACCAGTAGCGGCTCTCGTCCTTCTAATAAGGGTGGGTTGCTTCCAGAAAGCATATTCCGTTCGGGAATAATCTCAATGTCGGTGAACGGTTCTTCTTCCGCTAGCCATGCATCCATTTCCAGAACAGGTGGCGCTTCCTCTTGCATAGGAATATTAATTGGATACTGGATTTTAGAAAGAAACTGAGTCAGAGCTTCCAGGAAAGTATTAATGTCGCTTTGAACTTTTTCAGCGTTGTGCGAGGTTATATCTAACATAGTTCACCTCAAAATGCTGCTTGTAAGGTCTGTTTCATTTGGGTGTCCTTGAGTTTCTTGCCGCTAGAACCAGAGGATGGTGCATTGCCTGGTAACGGCAAAATTCGCTCTGCTTCAGCTTCTCGTTCCTCAATCATCCGCTCAGTGTAAACCCGCAGTTCCTCGCGGGTGAGTTTAGGTTGGGGACTACGATCGCTCAACCGTTGCTTAATTTTTTCGTTCCACATTCGTTTTGCCCACTCCTGTTGTTGCTCAACTGCTTTGGGAATTTTGATCTTTTGTGCCATCGGAATTCCTACTTCGTCTTGTCCAGCAATTGCAGGATTAATCAAGATGCACTTACCGGGTGGTAATCGTAGAAATTGATCGGGACTGTAGAGTTTACGAGTTCGATCATTGTCGGAAACATTCGTACTGGCTTTGCCGCCACTGTGACCCTTTGATTTTTGCTTGAGACTTAGTTGCTCCTCGCCGATGTAGTCACTTGACCACTGAGCCGATTTCAATTCCTGCGGGTTAAACCAGGCTTTTGTAGCGCAGTTGGAAAGGATGGTACGCGATAGTGATTCGCCGTAACGTTGCTCCAGTTGCCCAAAATCCTGATAGCCCATCACCGTAGTTGCACCTGCCGATCGCTGAGTGGCAAACGCTGTTGCTAGATCAATTCCGACAGTAGGGGCTTCATCCAGCAGAAACACAAACGGATCTTTGCGGGCGATCGCCACATTCCGATCCAACACCATTTGCATAATTCCGCTCAAGAATGGAGCCAGCGCTGTTTTAACCGATTTATCCATCCCAACCACAACTAACGTTTTTCCCTCCAAGGTCAATGGCAGTGTAGTTTTACCACAAAATGCATTTGCCAATCCTGGCGTGGTAAATGGGACGAACAGGTTTTGGGCTGTGCCTCGAATGCTGTCTGCTGTTTTCTCGCTACCTGATACAGAAAGGTACTGAGAGAAGGTGTTTTTGGTCAGTTTACTCAACTTCGATGCCTGAATTCGTTTAGGCAGATCAGTCATAGTCAAAATAACCTGGCACATCATCATGTCAGGGAACTTCGTTTGCTTTGCCAGTAGCAAGACAGCCTGAATCAGCAAGTCTCCCGCGATCGAAAAGAATGGATCGTCAGACGCATCTCTATGTTCCGATCTCATGCATTTGTGCATAATCGAAGCAAGCTGCCGCGCTGCCATCCCGTCCATGTCGTCAATTAAAAAGTCCAGGGGATTGCAAATTTCGGACTCGTCCATTCCAGGGGCAAAGACATGAATCTTGTATCCTGCTTTGACTGCCGTTGGCAGAATCACTGATACCAAGCTGTCGTTTGGTTCGGTGTATTTAAAGTCAAAGCAGTAAATTGGCATACTCTGCTCGATCGCAGATTGAGCGATCGGAAGTATCAAACTGGCAGTCTTACCAGACCCTGCGCCTCCTGAAACAGCGATTCCTCGTTGAGCATCTGGCAAATAGAGCGAGTTGTAAATTTTGAAGGCGACGACATTGTGTTTCCGAGCGGCAATTTGCTTGAGCGCCTTGCGTTTAGCTACTGCCCGTTCCCTCGTTCCGGCAAACCGGGCAGTAGCAAGTTTATTCTTTCTGTTAGTGCCACGCCCTAACCAGGCAAGCACCAACCATCCAGTTAGGGCGATCAGTAGCATGATGCCGTTCTCCCCTTTCATTGCTGTGGCAAGAGCACCAAACTGATCGCTAATGCCGCCAGGTATTTGAGCGACCGTTGAAACGGTTTGTTGGGTATTAGCAGGAGGCATGGCTAGGCAGTTGGAGTTGCGGGAGGATGAAGGAGGGCTTTAATCTGTTCAAGGATCTGATTGATAAGCTCAGACCAATAACCTATGGCACTAGGAATTTCAGCGGGTACAGTGGGGAGAATTTGCTCCACGGATGGCAGCATTTGAGGAGTTACGGATCGTTCTGTTGCTATCTCTAGATTGCCAACAGGCATTAACTCACCGTTGCGAAAGCTCAGGAATGGCACGGGACCAATCGCGTAGGGAGTGCAGAAAGTTTGCTGCTGAAACTGGCAAAAGCGGAAATATAAGGCAGTCTGTGCCTGTTTGGGCGAAACCTCTGTCACAACCACTTTGAAAGCTTTACCGAATACATTGCGTCCGGTTGGTTCTGAATGGGTAGGAGACTGAGCAACATCACTTGTTCCTCCTTGTACCCATTGAGCCAAACCAGAAATCCAGCGTTTCTCTTGTAATGCAGGTGGGTCAGAGAAAGTGATGCCTGTACAACCAGCGCACGGTATTTGATAGCCGATCGCACTGCTGCCAGAAATGCTGGTAAAGTCTTTCCCTAGCTTGTGAGATAGTGCGATGGGCAGTTGGATTACACCACTCATACCGCTCTCGCTTGGCGGATTAGGAAATTGTTGCCAGGGCATTTCTCGTAGATTGGGAATATCCGTTAGCTTGGCTTCCTGCCAATGCCTGAATGCTTGTAAAGGAGCATGAATCAGACCAGGAATGTTGTCCAGAGTGTAGCCTGTCAAGTCAAAGTTCTGAAAGCTCAATGCACCTAGCGTTGGATCTTGCTCCAATAATTGAGGCAATGTTTCTTCGGTCAAACGGTAACTGGGTTTGGCTGATTTGAGCAGATCTGAAAGCGGCTTTACTGTACTGACTGGCAACTGTTCCAATTCCGGCACAGCAAGCGCTAAGTCTGCCAAAGTCTGACTTGCCAGTAGTTTGAACTGGCTCAGCTTCACCACTTCGATCGAGGTTTGAGTGGCAACCGCGATCGCGTACAGATTGAGATCCTGTAATTTGAAACTGTCCTGAAAGTCACCTAGAGTCAGCAATTTGTCAACGGGTTGCCCTGCTGCCCATTTCTGCCCATTGAGTGAACCGGACTGCGCGATCGCAGGTAGATTAGCGAATGATAAGCGTGACCAATCTGGAGTAACCGTTTGTTCTTGACCTCGCGTGATCATCATAGTTGGAATGGTTGCAGTTGAACTGGCTGTAGGGATTGAAGAGGGGACTTTACCGGAAGGAACTACCTCCAGTAGTGCGGCTGATAAAACGAAAGGCAACATAGTTATTTCAAAGAAGGTTGCTGTGGAAAGGGTTGTGATTGAGGTGATGGAGTGGTAGTAGACATTCCCATCTCTGCCAATTTGGATACTACTGCCAGAGATACCTGCGCCTGCTCTGCCGCTGGCTGCAATAGCATTCCATTGCGGGTTAAAGCCAGAAAATTCTGTACTCGCAAAACCACTGGACTTGTGGCACTGATTAGTTGGTTAGCGATCGCTCTTTGCAATCCTCGATCCACGTTACGCCAGTTAGCAGTTTGATCGTCACCAATGGTCAATCCACGTGATGCTTGTGAGTCTGGAGCGATCGCAAGCGTGGCGTACTGGGGAGAACCAGAGCCATATCTAACTTCAAACAGGTAGGTCTTCTTCCCATAGCGGGAACGAGTGATAACGGTTAGCAGGGTAGCTTTTGTTTCAGGTAGATTTGGGAAGTGAATACCCGTTACTCGTTTCAGATGGACGATACTAGCTCCTTTTCCAAGTGGAGCATCGAAGTCTACAACAACAGCATGAGGATCGTCTAACCAAGTGCGGGAGATAGTTTCCCCAGTGCGGGTAAAGTCGATATTCGTACCAGCACCCGCCCAAACCGTGACGCTGGCTCCATTTCCACTTAACCCTTGGGCAATGGATTGGGAGAGCGATCGCACGATGGGAGCAGCAACGACTGGAGTAATTTCAGTCACCGCTGCGATCGCCAGAGGTAAAACGATGAGATTGCGAAGGATGTGGTTCATAGGGCAACCTCCATTGGCGCACTGACAAAAATCGTTAACTCTCTGTTCGCTGGGACGTACCACAAGTTAGGGCGTTTAAGGATTTGATCAATTTCCTGCTGCTGCCTTTGAGCAACCCGATCTGCCAGTTTGCCAAAGCCCCCTTCTAGCAATCCACCCAAGATATTTGTTTGACCATTGGAAATGGACGTTGTGGATAGGTAAGGACTGGTAGTTGTCGTTTGATTGCCAGGACGATTAAGTAATCCGCCAACCTGACCCAATGCACCTAATAGGGCAACAGTGATGTCTTTTCCAGCCAAGCGTCCTCGTTCTGGATTCTGACGTTCTGCGACCAATGGTTTGCCTGCCTCGCCCACAATCTGGATCGCCCCAGTTGGAAGTTCAACAACCTGATTTCCCTTAACGCTAGGAGCAACAACAGCGATTACCGATAATTGCACCATGCCGCTTTCTGAAACTGCGTTCACCTTTGCTACCATCTGTGTGCCAGCAGGTAAAGCAACTGAGCCATCGGCTGCATAAATAGGCTGGGTCAGTTGCAAGCTAAACCGTTGTGGTTGCTGTTCCGGTTTCAAATCCTGTGCCCAAACGATCGGCGTAACTAAAGTGCCTGTCGCTGTTGTGCCGGGAACGATCGCAACAACTCGTCGAGGTTCACCTGAGAGCAGAGCCGCTGCATCTGCCTCGTAGCGAGTATCAGTTGCTAGTTGGGTTGTAGGCTTTTCAATCGGTGGTTCAGGAATTTTATTAAACACTGAGGTTGTGCCCGTCTCCGTTCCAAAGCTACCCAGTGCTAATGCCTGATTCCATGCTTCTTGTGGATTGACTTGTGGAGTAGGGATGGCTGCGATCGCGCCAATATTGCTGCTTCGCACCGAAACTGGTGCAGGAGACGAAAATGTCCGAAAAGGAGCAGAGTAGACAGGTGCAGGTGGGACAGAAGTGAACTGGCGAACAGGAGTAGATCTAATTGGGGTCGTCTTTGGCTTTTCGCCTGATTTCACTGGAATCATCTGCCGGATTCCCATACGTGGAGCCTGTTTAAGCACCTGTGCTTGACTACCCAAGGCAGTAACAGTTTTGAGACGACCAATCTCAGCCTGCTCTGGGTCTACCTTTGAGGTTGCTTCTGGCGCATTAGCCAGAGGTTTGGGGTTGTTCAGGTTCCTGTTCCAATTACCGTTTAGACTCCAGACAAACAGTCCCACCGACCCGATCGCGACTGCCATCAACACAGAGACAACTCCACCCTTTGCCATCGGGTTACTCCAGAGTGGAGTTTTCGTCTTCGTCTCCCGTTCTTCTTCCAGGTCTTCGTCATCCAGTAGGGGAGATTCTTCACCGTCCTGCTGTGTTGGCTCTGGTTTTGTTGCAGTCCGAGCCGCTTTGTTGGAATCAGGCTTGTATCCGGTCATGGCAGCAAGTTCTGCTAGTTCGTCCCACTCGTCTTCCTTGAGGGATTTCTCCTCAAATTCAGGGGAATCAGGAGTTATTTCTGAAGTTGAATGCTTACTCATAGCGATGAAGCTCTATTGGTTGAGTTGTTGAATATCGAGGTCACGAATTTCACGAATCTGTAAGCCGCTTTCCTGAATGCGGTAAACCGCTTTTTGGATGGGGCTGGAATTGTCTGCAAGCGGATCAGTGGTGGGTTCGATCGCGGTAACGAAGATGCTTTTGTTGAAGGGAACTGCCAGCCCTTGTGGATGAGTGGAGTCAAAAATCAGCAGGCTAGCGACAATATCAACCTGCCACTGACCTGCTTTCACAGGTTTGGGCACGGAGACTGACTCAAAACTGAGAACACTCTGCGCTCCGCCTGTGAACACTTCTGAAGGGGTCATCCTGGCAACCTGCTCTAGAAATGGGTTGCGAAAATCTTCTTTTAAGGCAAAGGCAGCTTGCCAGCTTGCCGTAGTAATTCGTCCGCCTGTGCCGATTGAAACGCCTGGATCTTTTACGGTGTCTGAAGTGCCTGTGGAGGTAGCAGCCATGTCTTTGTTCACAGGGATTCTGGCATTCCAAGTGAACATCAGACCGAGCGAACTTTTGACAAACTGACGAATGACCATTGGGGTGCGCTGCTCGGTATCTACAGCCTCCATTGCGACTGATCGCCCGTCCAGCAGTTGCACCATCGCTGGGGCTGGTTTACGAACCATTGACCATAGGCTAACTGCGCCACCACTGTTGATTAGCAGGTTGATCAGTTGCAGTCCCAGAGTGCCAAGAACAAACAACGGAATCAGATCGGAAGAATCAATGAAAGGCTTCTTGTTGCGGTTGAAAATTTGCATGGTCGGTTACCAAATGAGAAGGGAGAGGAGTTACCGTCCTCGGACAGCTTTCGCACCACCGATCGCGGGAGAGAAGCTGCTGAGAGTTCCGATCGCTCGTGCCATGCCTGTGTTGATTACGTGGAAGATTGCCATGCCGCCTCCGGCTGCCAGCGCTAATGCCAAAGCTGGAGCGAGAATTGCCATGATCACTAGGAAGCCCATCGTGTCGGTTGCTTCAGCGTTGACCACGACAACGGCTGCTAATCCAACGATGATGTTGTAAGACACCTTTGCTAATCCCATCGCAAAAAAGCCAGTTAGCCATGTCCAGAGTGATTTGCCATCGAACATAAATGCACCTGCCACCGCAAAAGGAGAAATCAGTCCGGTCAGCAACATTGAGATTTCCAGCAAGTTGGTGAATCCCCACTGAAATCCCCACAGCACAATTCGCACCGTTTCTTGCGCGGCAGACCCAACAAATCCGCCTAAAAATCCTGCAACTGCGAAGCCCGGAGCCGTAACTACACTCCCAACATCGCCACCTTGCACCTGAGCACCACCCACCTCGATCGCGCCTTGAATCCCGCGTTGCACGGCTCGAATCGGACCTAATAGGTTGGCAATGATTGGAAGCTCAGTTTGCACAGCCCCAATGGTTTGTTCCACCTGTTTGTTGGCTTCCTCCAGGCAGGTAATTTGTTTTTGTCCCACCATGCCGTAGCACTGGCTCAGTTGGGCGCGAATCTCGCTGATAATTGCTCCTTGAGTAGCAGATGCAGTGATGGCATCACGGATGCGAGTGTCTAGCAGCGTCACTTCCAAAACTCGATTGGAAAGATTATGAACAACTCCGCGTAAAGTTCGGACACTTCCAGCTAGAACGAAGCCGTTATTTGCTAGCAATCCGCACAGGATGAATGCCAGTACCAAACTTTTGAGCGCTGCGGCATAGTCCTCTTCATCCACCATGCGTTTGATGAATTGGAGCATAAATAAGACCAAAGCACCTGCTGCAAATAAACCAGAGTAGTAAACGATCGTGGTAAATAGAGGACTATCGAAGGCGGTGAGCCAGTGCCGATTCCAGGCTTCTGCGACCTTAGTGCTAGTTTGCAGTCCTTCATCCAGAATCTGACTGGCTCCCTCGACTGCCAATAAAGATGGAGTGAACATAATGATGTGTTTCGATTAGGATTGCCTTACCCTAAACAGTTGATCTGACTGATGTATGACTGCGATCGCGCAATCATCTGACTACTTAACTAGACCGGGTAGATAGAAGCCAGCAGATGCTCTAAGGGCGTGATCTGCGGTTGCCATTGACTCGGCGTGACTGGCACGGTTTGCTTCATCCAGGGCTTCAGAAATATTGGATGTCACAACTGAATTTGCTGCTTCCTGAGCGCGAAGCGCCATCAGTTGGGCGTAACTACCTGCCTGCAACGAAGATTGATTTGCCTGAATCGCTGTCAAATTCTTCATCACGTCTTGAGTGACATCAAAGCCTTGAGCTTCCTGTGCCTTTGTCTGAATGGATTGAAGCGTCATGCCTGCGGCTTCCATTTCTTGCTTCATCGCTGTCTGTCCTTCGGTGCTGAGAACAGTCGCTGCCATGCCGTAATTCTGGAGCCTGTCCTGTTGGAATTTCATGGACTGAGCTAAAGGCACGGGGTTGATATTAAAGCGATCGATCATGCGAGTTTCAGCCGATGGAGTTCCAGCCGTTGCGCTACCCGTGACGCTTTGATCGACCGCCTCGTGACTTTTGATAAAATCAGGCATTTGCAACGGACCATAAATGACACCGGGCGCGTCAGCGGCAGGCAATTCATCACCATTGCCTGCATTGTCTGTAGAGCCAGCGTCAGGCGTTCCACCGCCCCACTGCTCATCCCAGGGTTGCCGTCCACCACCGAAAACGGAGCCAAAAATGTCTCCCATAATCTTCTGAAAGGTTTGAGTAAACACCTGGAGGTATTGCTGAAGCTGTTGCTGGAACGGAGCCAAAAAGGAGCCTAAAGTACGATTGATTCCGCCTACAACATTGTTGATCGGCTCTAGAATGCTATCTTGCACGTCATCAAGCACGGTTCCGACCTGCTGAATCGGATTTGTGATCTGACCTGTCACCTGATTGACGGTCTGTTGAATGGTATTTGAGAGTCCGTCTAACACTCCGGCTTTGACATATTGAGGGAACAGCGTTCCTACAAGTGCTGCCAGGGTTAGCGTATAGACCAGCACCCGCAACTTTGCCTGGTTGACGGATTTGAGTTGTTTGGGTTGTAAAGGCTTAGTTGACATGGGCTATTACCATCGCGGGAGAAAGGGTGTCTGAAACGGTTTCCTGCTGACCAATTTGGTCAAGGCTGGAGCCGTTGCGAATTGCTGCCACATACCGCTCGGAGAACTTTGCCATGCCCAGCAGCTTGTTGTCTGGATACTGCGCCAGCACACGAGCACGGGCTGATTGCTCATCCGGGTTATTGGCAACGCTGGCAATTTGAATTGCGCCAGGGTAGTAGCGGCAGTAGGTGTAGGTGCCGTCGATGTCCAGGAGCCAGTTGGAATAAAGTTCTGACCGCTTGGGGAAGAAAAATTCGCTGGCATTCCGGGCGATAATCGTGCGCTCGTAGGACAGCCATTTGATAAACGCATCGATCGCCAGCGGTTGAATCCGTCCAATCAGTCGTGTGTTCATGTTTTGCATGATCTGTTGTCCTGCAACCGAGTTCATGATAGTGTCCGGGTCTTGAGCAGACAGGAAGACGCGAATCCCTGCCTTTGCACCGTTCGCGCACAAGCGACCAATCAACCGGGCGATCGTGTTGTAAGCAAACAGAATCGGAGACTCATCGATAAAGAAAATCGATTTGGGTGACTCCAGAGCGCGACGCAATGCCGCAGAGTAGGCACTAAGCGAGAGAATGGCGGCTTCGTTTTCGTTGGACAGGTTCCGTAAAGCGAACACGATTAACTGAGCATCCGTTGGGAATGAAGACGGACGACCGATCGCCCGCCCCACCCGTGAGTTCAGCCAGTATTCCAGTTGCAGCAGAATTTGGGATTGAGCATTGCGAATCTGTCCGGTATCAGCATCCACGTTTAAGCTCTCTGTCGTACAAAACCCTAAAAAGTCCTGTAGTGTAGGAGTTTCAGCCCATGCAGAACTTCCAAATCCATCCTCTAACGCCTGATCGTAACGATGACGAATACTAGGGTCTTTAAAGAAGTTGTTCAATGCTCGACCGATGAGCGATCGCACTGTCTGCTCCAACATCGCATCCTGCTGGGCAGTAGGCAGCACCATCGTTACCAGTGCCCCTTCCAAAAAGCCCTTGTAGTCCTCAAATCGCTCTCGTTGCTGTTCTTCTGGCAAATGCCGCAAGTCAGGCATTTCCATCAGGTTGTTGCTCTGTCGCCCAATATCAAAGTAAGCTGCACGGGGATTGAGAAATTCAGCATAGTCAGAGAAGGTTGAGGTGCCGTCTGGTTTGGGATAGTCTAAACAGACGATTGGGTAGCCTTCGGAGAGGAATTGAGTCATCATGCCAGACACCAGCACCGACTTTCCAGAACGGGTGGTGCCAAATGCCGCAATGTTGCGATGCTCATTGGTAAAGTCGATTTTGACTGGACTTCCGCCTTCATCCGCAATCAGTTCAAATCCGGTTCGGTTGCCAGGGTTGGTCAAAGTGAGTGGGATCAGTCCAGGTGCTTCATTAGTCAGATAAGTGAGTTGACGCTTGAACGGCGCACCCAGCAACTTTTCCCAGGACGTGGGTAAGGTCTGAAGCCAGATACGCCATGCAATTTCGGTTTCGCGCACTACTTTAGCAGGCAGTTGAAAACACTCAGACATGGCATCGCAGGCTTCCTCCAGTTGCGATCGCGTGTCTCGATGAAGCAGCAACACAGTTGCCACATTGACGGGAATGTATCCCTCGTACAGTTTTGCCTGAGCATCCACAGACCGTCTGACTTTTATCTGAGCAGCTACATCGATCGATCTCGACTGTTCCGCTAATTGCGCTGACACATTCGACTGCTTGAGAATCCGTTGCATATTGGTTCTCAGCAGCATGGTATTGCGCGGCGTGATCTGACAGACGATTTCCGTATCAATAATGTGAGGACGACAGAGCGCTTCCCACAGATACCGCAGTTGAGCTTTTTGATTCAGAAATCCCCCCGGTTTAGCGCTAAATGCCAGCACTCCTACGTACTTGCCCTTCACCTTCACCCACTGGCGATCGGCAATGGGAACCGACTCCTGTCCATGTTCACCTTGAATTAAAACAGTTGTTGAGTGAACGTCATTCTGCACGACTTCGCTCAATCCCTTGTCGTTCAGGATCAGATGTTGGGGTACAGTCGGCGGTGATGTGGTGTTAAGGCGACACCAGATTTGCTCCCACAGTTGCCCCACACTCATAGGTTTGACATCCAATCCCATCTTGATATTGAGCAACTGCTCCCATCGCATATAACCTTCAGTAAAGGCACGTTGCAGCATCTCTTCATAGCGTTGCTGAACAACCTGATCGCCTTTACCCTTGAAGGTTTCCCAGACTTCTATACCCTTTGCCAGCACCTTCTCGATCCAGTCTGCATCCCCCTTTACCTTCTGATTTGGCTCAATCGTGTAGGTGCAGTAAAGATGCAGAGTCTTTGGTTTGCGGGTGCCGGATGCTCTTAGCTCTTGACCTCTGGCTTTTTCGCTCATGAGCAGCAAGCGTAGTTCAGAGGAAGGGGTTTGCTCCAGTAATTGATCTAGTTGTTGCTGGCGATCGCGATCAGTAGTGAAGCTAGATAGGTGAACGGTCAGGCGCTCTCCACTCGGTAGCTCTTTCAGGGCAGCTTCAAAGCTGCGGAGGGTGGGAGAAATTTGATCGGGTCTGAGGGTATCGTGAATGCCAGTGCAGGCAAATCCGAAGACGAAGCAAAAGCGGTTTTTGCCTTTCTGGAGTAATGCCGCTCCAACACTTCTACCCTTCAACTCAATCTGAGCAAATCCTGCGAGGGCGTTGTAGTCCTCAAAGGCACTCAGGGTGATGGACTGCTTCCGCTCCTTGTCAATCACGGTCACCCGTTGCTTGCCAACTTTTGATTTCATTGCCGTACTCTTGTCCTTCTAGATTTTTTAGTGCGTCTCCTACGTTGAGGAACCTGATCTACAAATTGCTGTACCTGGGTCAGCATGGTGTAGGGCAAGTGTCCGCGTGTCCAGTTAGGTGTGCCGTGAAACTTGGTCAGGAACCGCCAGCTTTCGTTGCCAGTCAGCACCCACCAAGTTGCTGCACCCCAGACGGCTATTAGTCCGGTTGCCCACCAGTCCAGTCCCAAAAAACCCTGACAAACTAGATAAGCAATAATGGCAATGATGAGCCAGGGAATAACCTGCTCTCCTGGAATCGGTCCTAACTGCGGTTTGGCATTAAGGATCTGGTTGACTGGAATAAATTCATCAGAGGTTTGATCGCGTTCAGTAGACATCGTTTAAGTCAGCTAAGTTAAGAGGGAGAAAGGGAAAGAGGAACTCCCTCTTTCCCAAAACAGTTCTGTCAATCAAAGTTAGGGAGCGACAGCGCCACCGCCGCCGTTTGCACCTTGCACAATCAATGTGCTGAGCGCATCGCCAATCACAACGCAGAGCACGACGATGAGAGGAATACGGGCAGCGGTAGACCAATCTTCATCGTTGCGAAAGCCGTTAACAACGCGCACCAAGGCAACCCCGATGTAGATGACAAAAATGACCCGCAGAACGCCAAACAGCAACGGAACCAGGGCTGTTGCACCAGAAGCCGCTCCGACAGCCAGAATTTGCTGGAGGTATTGTTCAGCCTGAACGAAGAATGCTGCTTGAGAGGGCAGGGCGGCGCTCATCCACGCTCCCCCAGCAAACCCAGCCGTTAGCCAGGGCAGCTTTTTCTCGCTCAAATTTGCTTTCTTCAGCAGCCACTTCCACAGGCGTTGGCACTGTTCGTTACTGCGAATAATGGTTTTAACCACCTGAACAGTTAAACCTGCAATCAGTGAACCGACTACAAATGTGGGTGCATGAAGTACCAGATTCAGTCCTAGAATGCCGCCAGAAACTAGCCAGGGAGCGAGTTTGCGAAGCTTTGCACGAAACTCCGTGGAGAACCAGTGCGATACCAGCGAACGAACACCTGACGCTTTTCGGAGTTGAGGTTGGGCGATCGCAAGAGGAGCGGTAATGGTCGGCGATAACTCCAAAGCGCGTCGTGCAAATTCCTGCTCAAAAGCGATTTGGGATGTAGTCTCAGGGTTAGCAAGAAACTCAGTTATATGAATCGTCATGGATTACTCTCAAGTGGTTTGGTGAAAGTTGAGGTAGGAATTGAACTACTCAACTGAAATAGAGAGTAAAGAGCAGATCTGACGCTCGTATGACTGCGATCAAACAGAAATCTGACTCTGAAAAAAAGTTACCGCAATTGCCACTAAGCTCTTTTTTCTTTTGGCAATTCTTCAAAAGAGTCAGCAGAATAGATATCTGAATTCACCTGGTACATACGTTTCACAATTTACCACTGTAGTTCTCGACACATTTGTTTGATTCATGAATGTTCTAGTGATTGAAGATGAGCGCAAGATCGCTTTTGCAGTGCGCTCTAGTTTAGAAGCTGAAGGATTTAACTGTACTGTTGCCTATGACGGTGAGGATGGGTTGCGCCAGTTCAAACAGCATCAGCCTGAGGTAGTCGTGCTGGATCTGGAGTTGCCTAATATTGATGGATTGGAGGTTTGCTCTCAAATTCGGCAGTCTAAAACTCAAAAAGACCCCTTTATTGTGATGCTGACAGCGAGGGGAACGGAGGTTGACCGCATCATTGGCTATTCTACGGGGGCGGATGACTATATTCCCAAGCCGTTTAATACTAAAGAATTAACCGTCCGAGTCCGGGCAGTAACGCGGCGGGCTTCACGGCGGCAGCAGCCTCAGCAAAGTCATATCGAAACTCCCCACTTTTTGATTGACCGTGAAAAGCGGGAAGTTTTGGTGGAGAAAAGGGAAGATGGGGAAATTGAAGAGGTGCATTTAACCACGCTCGAATTTGAACTGCTTTTCTTGATGGCAAGCCGTCCTGGAAGAGTTTGGGAACGGGCGGAGCTTCTAGAGACGATAAGCGGTATGGATTATGCGGGTGAAGATCGCGCGATCGACACCTACATTGGGCGGTTACGCATGAAAATTAGCCCCACCAAGCAGCGCGATCGCTTCATCAAAACAGTAACGAGCGTAGGCTACAAATTTGAGGACAAATGAATCTACATCTACGACTATGGCTGACTAATCTGCTGGTTCTAGTAGTTGGATTGGTCGGTGCAGCAACGGTTGGACATGGTTACAAATCAAAACAGTTTCCTAAGCAGGTATCTCGCCTAGAGTCACGTTACCAAAGCAAGGAGAGTAATGAGGGAAAGGCTCCCAACCCAGATATTCAAACCTTTTCCCTAGATGCGATCGCTCTGTTTGATCGGATCAACGATCAGGGAACAGCACTTGCCCTGGCTACCACTCTCATTGGAGTCAGCGGGTTAAGTCTAGGTCTGACTCATTCTATCTTGCGTCCGTTGCGACAGATTGACCAGGCAGCCAAACGGTTTAACTCTGGCGATATGGCAGCCCGTGTTCCACCCAGCAAGATTCCTGAGATTCACCAACTGGGTTTGACCCTCAACAGCGTGGCGAATCACCTGCAAGGATTGGAAGAACGGCGGCAACAGCTTGTTGGCGATCTGGCGCACGAATTGGGCACTCCGCTAACAATCATCCAAGCCTATGTTGAGATGCTTGAGTCCGGTGTTATTCCGATTTCTTCAGACATTTGGAAAGAGTTGCTTGAGGAAACTGCGCGGATGAGTCGGCTACTGGAAGACCTGGTAACCTTATCCAAAATAGAATCGGGAGGAATGCCTCTGCGATTGCAGGCGGTTTCCTCTTACCCGCTGATTCGACGGGTGGTTCGCATCTTTAAGGCAAGAAAGTGGCAGAACACCTGCACCTTGGAGTTAGACTGTCCCACCCAACTACCTCAAGTTTTTGCTGACCCCGATCGCTTCAGGCGAATTTTGAATAACTTAATCAATAACGCTTTGACCTACACACCAGAAGGAACGGTGGCTGTTCAGGTGGAGGTAGTTGACGATGACCTGTGGATTGCAGTCAAGGACACGGGGATCGGTATCTCTCAAGCGGATCTGCCGCATGTGTTTGAGCGATTTTGGCGATCCAAAGACTCTCGCCATCTTCGTTACGACGGCAGTGGCATTGGGCTGGCGATTACAAAGCGGTTGGTGGAGGTGATGGGAGGCGCGATTGAGGTGTCAAGTGAATTAGATGAGGGCACTACCTTCCGGTTCTCGTTACCGTTAGCCGGATCAAAGAGCGAACGAGCAAAAGGAGTAGGATAGTAGTCTTAGCAAGGGGAGAGCGATCGCTCCCCCTGACTGAAACGCTATTTTGAAACTGTTTAACTGAATTACAACTTTATTTCTATGACAACTCGTCTTAAGCCCTCAATGCTACTCCCCAAAGGAATCCGGGTACAGCAGGTTAATCACCTCACGCTGTTCAAGTTCACCGACGAATTGGGTGATCGCTTGCAAATCCTCCTTGACAAGAAAAAAGCTGATGTCTTGACTTCAGAGGAAGCCGTTGAGTTAGAGGCGATCGGGGAACTTGATGACATCTTTAGCTACATCAATGCTGCGATAGCTGCTCAAGCGAATGGTCATTCCTAAAGCCCTCTACGAAACGGTTCGGCAACGCGCCCAATCTCGGTGCGAATATTGCCACTACCCTGAATTGCTCAGTTCTGCGCCTCTTTCCATTGACCACATTCAGCTTCAGTCTCTCGGTGGCAGCGACGACATGGATAATCTTGCCTTGGCTTGTCGTCGCTGCAATGAAAGGCGCTACAATTTTACACTTGGATTTGACCCAGAAAGCAATTTGGAAGTTCCTCTGTTTAATCCACGCCAGCAGGAATGGTCGGATCATTTTATGTGGTCAGCAGACGGTTTACGGGTAGTTGGTAAAACTTCTACGGGAAGGGCGACCTGTAACCGTTTGGACTTGAACGATGAGCGTCGTCAGGACAGTTTTATTCAGAATGCTCGACAGCAATGGATAGCAGGTGCACTGCATCCGCCTAATGACGACCCGCGCCAGCAGAACTTAGAAGAATTGTGAGTGATTAAGCGGAGAAAACCGAAATATTGCTCGTCCAATGATGGCTTCACGAGGGAGAAAGCCCCAAAGGTGGGAATCATAGCTGTGATTACGATTGTCGCCTAAAACGAAATAGGAGTCTGCTGGAATCTTTACTGGTCCGTAGCCGTAGTTTGCGGAAACTTGCATATAAGGTTCAGCGATTGCCTGTCCGTTGATGTAAACCTCTCCGTTACTAACTGCGACAACATCGCCAGGAAGCCCAATCACCCGCTTAATTAGATCATCATTGAGGTTTATTGCCTTCAATTCCGGTGGAGCCTTGAATACCACGATGTCTCCCCGTTGCGGTGGATGCGGTCGGTAGCTCAGCTTCTCCACAATCAGGCGATCGCCTACCTGCAAAGTCGGAAACATCGACTCAGAGGGAATGTAACGGACTTCAGCAACAAAAGTGTGAACTCCCGCAGCAATCAGCAGTCCACAGATTGCAGTTTTGGTCGCCTCCCACCATTCGTTGGGGTTAGAACGACGGTTGGTTGGAGCAGATTGAAGGATAGTCATGGTTGAGTGACGAAACGAGTATGGTTTTCTCCCCAAACGTTCTTGCGTTGCGCTTTGGCTTGGGCTTCGGCGTGTTGTAGCCTTTGAGTGGTTTCTTGAGGTAGTCGTACAAGTGGAGGAAAGTCTAACTTTGCCAATCCATCAGCCAGCAGAATTTCTTGTAACGAAGTGCCGTTGGGTAACGTTATGATCCCCGTGATTTCTCCTGGTTTAATCGGCTGAGTGTTGAGCAGAGCGACTTGTGCGTTTGATGCTTTCAGCAGCAGTGCGATCGCTCCTGCTGCCTGACTCTGCCATTGCTCATTTGCTGCCTGAAGCCCGATCAGGCGAACTTTAATGACAGACTTTTCTGGACTGCGAACTGTAAGCGTCAGATTGGACTTGAAGGCGATCGTCTCCACTATGTAGATAGAAGAAGTTTGGGATTTGGTGAACACTTGCAACACTCCCATTTGCTCTCCTTTCATCAGCAGAGCCGGAACTCCCAACTTTATTCCCACCGGCAAGAGCAACATGGTTCCAAATAAAACCGCATAGCGTAACTTCATACCCGTCGAACCAGTCTGTTAATAAAGTTGAACTCTTTGAGCAACACTGCTTTGATACGCTGACGCAAGGAATGCTGAGTGGGCTGACTTTGCCTACATCCTTCCAGAATTTGCTGCAAATCTGCAACTCCGATTTCTGCCGCAGTCAGATGTAACTCCACCCGTCGCAGTTCATCCAGTGATTGCCGTGTGCTTGGACGACTAGATAACACCTCAATCAGGCTATAAGCAGAATCTACATGATCACTGAGAGCGTCAATCAGTGTGGAATCACTCTGCTGGTCAAACAAGTCATCCAAAGTTACATCTGGAGAAAGTACTTTGGGGTCAACACCCAACTCGCTTAACATCGCGTCAAGTTGAGCAATCGCATCATCGTCGGTAACAAACTCGGAATTATCTGCATCAGGCTGCTGGATCAATTCGTCATTCATCTCTCTAGTCAGGGCTTGCACCATCTCTTTAACCGTCGTTTTATCGTTTTCACTCAGGTCTTTGCCAAAAACAGTTTCACTCAGCAAGGTGTTGAGTAAGTTATCAATTGGAAGTTGTTGGGTCATAGCGGTAACAAATGCAAATGGTGGTTAATGACTTCACCTTATGCAGTCAATCTGACTCTCGTATGGCAGCGATCGCACGGTGATCTGACTACCGCTCGAAATCGTGATCCGACCGATTTTGCTCTGTTAGGTCAAACTCTTCTATGCTCTGCTGTTGCAGCAACTCATCCTGTTTAAGCCGCAACCAGGTTGTCCACTCCTGAAAGCGATAAATGTCTGTCGGAGTGATGCTTCCAACATCATATAAGTGGGTCAACGTCTGTGAATCTTCGTCCAAGTGCTGGTGACTGGTAGATGCTAACTGCTCCGTGCCTCGCTGCACCCAAAGCGTATCTTCTGTTGGGTTGTAGCCAATGCTGTAGTCATCCAAACCGATGATGTAGCTCTGCTGTGTCGGGTCGTACTCGATCGCTTCAAAGTCGTGCCGGAACGCCAAAATGAACTCGGCATTGGAGAGGAGCCTATCTGCCAATTGCGTTTGTGGTTTCCAATCAGGTGCTTCTGAGGAGTCGGGAATGGGCGATCGCTCGTCAAGTTCGTCCAGCCACAGATCAACCGATGCCCAAGCATTCAGATCAGCCGTGGTTAATCCCACCCCATCCTCACGTCTCAGGTCGTAGTCTCCGGTCGCAGCATCTCGACTGATCAGGTAAACAATGTTGTCTACCTGTACCCGGTAGAAATCTTCAGTACTCTCGACGGCAAGTTTGAAAGTGGTTTCACCCTGACTGGCATATTGTTCAAACAGTCGAGCGGTGCTATCTGGAACCTCAACTCCAGAAGTGGCAGACTGAAGAACATCCTGCGTATCGAGCCATTGCCCCAATTCCTGAAATTCCTCAAACTGTTGGTCTGTGATCTCCTGGCTACTTTTAGCGAGAAATAATTGTTCATGCCAAGATAGCTGCCAGGAGCCATCCTGATTGACCATCGAGAATTGATCGGATTGTGGGTTATAAATTAGCGTGTGTTCTTTACCCTGGTAGTACCAGTCATCGCCTAATTGCTCTACCATTCCCCAAGATTGTGCCAGGGCAAAGGTACGCTCTAGAATCGGGCGAATTTGAGCGGCTCTTTCCCCTTGTTCTTGTAAGTCGGACATTATTTACCTCCTTTGGGTTGCTCAACTGGAAACTGTTGAGGGCTAGATACTCTGAACCAAAGCGGCATAATCTGAAGGAACATTACCGTAACTCCAACGGTTAGAAAGATTTCTAGTGCTTTAATGCCGAGAGCGTTCCAATTCCCAGTCGTCATCGGGTGCGATCGCACTTGATTCTGTTGTAAAGGTTTCGATCTGGTCGGTTGCATAATTTCCGTTGATGCTTCGATCTCCTGCAACACGGTCATCAAGTGAACGTCCATCGCTTCCAGTCTCCGGCTTTGGTCTTCCAGTTTCCGGCGTAGCAAAAACATCGCTCTGGGTATCGGCTTGACCCAACGGTTCAATTCCTCGATCTGGGATGCTGTCGCTAAGTTGGGTTGCTCCGATTTCCAGTCCTGCCAGATGTCCTCCAGCGGTTCGGTGCTGGAAGTCGGCGACAGTTGCCCGGAGTTTGTCGCGGAAACGGGAAAGGGCGTTGGGGTTGTAGGTTGAGTCGGTGGACTGGCTGAATTGGGTGCTGCTGTGGCTGAGGGCTGTTTCAGCAAGGTCGGGGGTTGGTACTTGGCTCTCTCCCGCATTTCTGGAAAGTACATCGTGAACTCCTTTGGTATAGCGGCGTTGCCCCTGAGTGTTGGAGCAAAGAATGAGGTTAGGGTGATGGTCGATCGCAGCGTCGATATCGGTGATGCTGGTTTGTCCCGGTGGTAGCAGGGCGAGGTGTTCAATCTCCTCTCGCCGGAAGACAGGTTTGATCATTTGGTCAATCGCGGCTTGTACCGTAGTTTGAGCCATGAGGCTCGTTGGTTGTATTGCCTTTCCTGTTTGAATTGGTTTAATTTCTGATTGCAACGCTTCCTGCCGCCATTGTTCTACTAGCGCTGACCACGGAACAGATTGCTTCTCCTGCCTACCCGATGTGAAAGTAATCCAGGCTTTTTTACGGCTACTGGCATCGGCTCCGGCGACTGCCTCAATCTGCTGGGCACGTTTGCTGAACTGACCTATCTGACTGGAAGAAAACCCATCCAACTCCCATAGCCCGTGTCGAGAATTTGTTACTTGAATGCCATATCCTAATGCTTGAATCTGGAGCGCCAATTCGTTGCGGTAAATTTTCCCCAAGAGCATTTTTGCTCGATAGATTGCCTCGTTATCAAGGCTTTGCCACCTACCATCGGGGCGTTGCTGGAGGTTGAGGATCAGATTGTGGGTATGAAGTTGGGGGTCAAGTGCTCTGCTGCTATCGTGATGGAACTGAGCGATCGCCAGTTGCCCGGTGAGAATTTTCTGTCGTTGCTTGTCTTTTGTTAGTCGCGTAAGCGCATAACGATCCTCCAAAACAGACAGCATTTGCTCGGTTGCCTGTCGATGGGCTTCTTCTAGCCGACTGTCACCGAAGACCAAAGCTTGAATGCTGATTGACTTAGGCGCACTGGTCGTCAAATCAATTCCAGCCCGTTCTAACGGAACTTCTTCACCTTGCGATCGAGCGGTTTGCTGCCAGCTATGCAGTCGAGTTTTATTCAGCAGAGGTTCACCTGTTGAAGTACGCCCGTGTAGCAAGTGAGTCAGGGCATCGGCAGTCACCTCCCCTTTTATTCCCAATACTTCTGTCAACTTGCCATACCAGTTAGAGTCTTGCTGTTGCTCTTTGTCGGTGCGGTTTCCTTCCTGCGTGTAGTAGCGACTCCCGTGATTTGGGGTGACATTAACGATTGAGACGACCATCACCTTCCAGATATTGTTGCAATTGGGTGTGAACTTCGTTCATAAAGTCTTGCTCTTGTGCTCTCATTTCTGCGGGAGTCAGGGCAATAAGCTGTCGCTCATTCAGGAGATGTACAACTTCCAGAAGGGCTTCCAAGCGTTGAAATTGTAGTGATGATTGAGCGCGATCGCTGCCCATCACCTGGCTAATCTCTGCCAATCGTTCTACAACCTGAACGAGTAGCTTGCCTACTTCAGACATTTGCGTTTCTGTTTGCTGGAGTCGAGCATAGAGTGGTTGGAGGGATGCGCGGAGTTGAGGCTCGATCGTGGGTTGAGTCGGAGTGCCCTCTTCAACTAGTTGACGCACTTCCAGTCTCAGTTCATCCAATTGGGCTTCCACCCGCGTCATCTGGTTGGAAAATTGCTCCATTATTAGAGGATCAATTGTTGCTTCGGGCATTATGGGTAGCTTCTGAGAGCTATCTGGTGATCTAGAGGGTTGCTCAGAGATGCTTTGAGCAGAATGAGAATTCGCCTCAGCACCAGAATGCTTCTGCGACTGCACCTGTTGCCGATAGCGGTTCCTGACAACATGAGCAACTGGGATTTGTTGTTGCTCTGCTTGCCCCTCCACTTCAGCAATTTCCTCCTTTGAAAGGGTGATGTAATATCTCTTGGAATCTTGGTTGGACATAGGGTTTGAGAACTGAGCATCTGAAAATAGCTGAGAGAATCTGAGGAAAGTAGCTACGAGCATCCATGAGCAATTGAGAGATGCTGCGAGTTACTCAGAGATGCAGCACCTGGGAGCATCCGCATCTCAAAATTGAGGGCGTTAGGTGTGAAGGGCAAAGGACGAGCAACTGCATCTAGGTGCAACTGCATCCAGGAGCAACTGTTATCTTGTAGCCCCACACGATATACACCTGATCTGACTGGCATCTGACGATGATCTGACTGAAGACTCACAATTTGCTCTTGTTGGTAGTCAGGTAACGGTGCGATCGCAGTCATATTCTGGTCAGATCAACTCTTTAAGGTAGGCAGTGTTGGTTGTACAAAGGTCTACAGCATAGGTATTTTGGGCGTTACATTCTCCTGTTAGGTTCCATCCAAGTTCCAATTGAGTTCCATCAAATAACCATGCCTGACCCTTGCCGCCAATTGGGTTCCATCCGGGTTCCATTAATCACAGGATTCAACAATGGTCAACTTTTCAACCGTTTCTTCGCCTCCGTCTCGGGAGCATCGTAAACCAAACCTGTACCTAGCAGGCGACCTCGGCAAGTCTGCCTGCAAGTTTCTTTATTGGTGGCAGGATCGAGAGTTCCAACCCCTCTGGCTCGGCTCCGATGTGGTGGAAGAAGTCAGCGATACCGCGTTACGTAAATTCGATGCGGCAGGTGATCTAGCAGAAGCTGCTTGGCTAAGGGTAGGAGATTGCAATGTTTTAGTCGGCAACTCTGCGATCGGCTATGGTTCCAGCTTTGCAGCGGACAAAGTGCGAATTGCGGCGTATCAAGTTGCGGCGGCTTTAGGATTGGCAGCAGTTCAAGCGGGAGTCAAGAACTACAATGCAGTCGTCTCCCTAGCATTGCCACTGAACGAATTTCGGTATCGCAACGATGTCGCTGCAAAACTGCAAGAAATTGGTCAGGAGTTTGTATTCTGTGGTCGGCAACAGCAGTGTGAGATTGCTCCTTCGTTCTACCCGGAAGGAACCGGACTGTATCTCCTGCACCGGAAGGAACGGGAAGGGGCGATCGCAATGCCTTACACCCGGCGAGTAGTCGTCCTGATGATGGGACACCGGAATCTGTCAGTGCTGGTATACGAGGGCGGCAAGCTCAACGCCAATCTGTCG
>Ga0105046_10001607_pt1 | contig 34931 bp, 28 predicted proteins | sample MAT03_FD_78385 | JGI IMG/M metagenome (GOLD analysis project Ga0105046, IMG submission 78385) | Freshwater microbial communities from Lake Fryxell liftoff mats and glacier meltwater in Antarctica - MAT-03 (megahit assembly) | ecosystem: Environmental > Aquatic > Freshwater > Ice > Liftoff... | reverse complement strand
CTGTCGAATCGTTGCAACGCGGGCCGGACCCGGTTCGGCAAACCGGCTGGCCTCTCCGATATCGCCAACTTTGCATGCGCGCAGCGTCTGGTTTGACGACCTGCAGGTCGCGTGGCGCTGTGCTGCACAGCTCTGGCAGTCGCGTAAAGGTCACACAAAGCCTGTTATGACCACAAATTCGCGATGGGTATGCACCAAGATAGTTCGCACGGCCGTAGTCTTTGTGACGGAAGCGTGAATTTCCACACCCTCTCAACCTCCCGGAGTTTGCCCAAATGTCTGTCTTGCGAATGTCCTCTCTTGCCCTGGTCGCTGCGGTCGCGCTGATCACAGGCTGCGCCACGCCACCGGCCGGCAAGATCATCCATACCACCACCGATGTCTATCCCGCGATCGGCCCTTACTCGCAGATGGTGCAAGCGGGCAACCTGTATTTTCTGGCTGGAGTGATCCCTCTGAACAAGGCCGGCAACGCCGTCCAGGGCACGACCATCGAAGAGCAGACCCGGCTGGTGCTGGACTACATCGGCGCCAAGCTCAAGGCTCAGGGCATGGGTTACGAAAACGTCGTGATGTCCAACGTCTACCTGAAGAACCTGAACGACTTTGCCACCATGAACCGCATCTACGCCGAGTATTTCAAGACTGCGCCTCCTGGCCGCGCGACTGTCGAAGTCTCGCGTTTGCCGCGTGATGTGCTGATCGAGATTGCCGTCATCGCCACGAAGTAATCAGCTCTCCCGGCTGGCTGGTGCTCCCAGTCAGTCTCCCGCGATCCTGTATGGATCGGTCGACCGCAGGCACGGTTTGATGTCCGCATTGCCTGCCGACGGGTTCGTCTGTTCGCCGTTCTCCCGCACGCGAAGTGATGCTGCGCGAGCGCGGTCTTTCGGTCCCCATTTTACCAACCCTTCGTTTTTTTGAGTTTTTCAAAATTTGGAGAATGCAATGAATGCCCTTGAGACTTTGAATCCCCAAGCAGCGGCTGCGCGCAGCGTCGATGTTCAGCCATCCCCCGGGATCTTTGATTCCACAGCGGACTGGACGCCCAAGCGGCGCGGCTTTTTGAGAATGCTGGGAGCCACAGGCGCACTGGCAGCCATGGGTCCGCTGGCTGGCTGCAGTTCGTCGGAGGCCGCAGCGCCTTCAGCCGACATCCGCATGTCACTGCTGGCCGACACAGCGTTCTGGACCGAAGTGCAACGTCGCTTTGTGCTGAACTCCAGCAAGCTGTTCATGAACATCGGCACTGCAGGTTCGATGCCCAAAGTTGTGTTGGACAAGTTTGCTGCGGACAACCTGGACTATGCCGCCGAGTCACGCAACGGCTACGGCAGTTTCCTGGCACAGCGCACGGCGATCGCCCGCGGCACGGGCACCTTGGCCGGCGCCGGGTTTGGTGTCGATCCCGATGAACTGGTGATTTCGTCCAACACCTCCGACGGCATGTGCCACGCCTTGCTGGGCATCGCATGGGATCGAGGCGACGTCGTCATCACCACCAATCAGGAACACCCTGGCGGCGATGTACCACTGGCCATCGCACGCGACCGATACGGACTGATCGTGCGCCGGGTGGTATTACCGGTGGGCAACGGCACCACACCGCAGGAGTACGCCAACCTGTTTGCCACCGAAATCGACCGCGCCAGGGCGGCTGGTCAGCGCGTGCGGGCGCTGATGTGGTCCAGCCCGACCTTCTTGACCGGCACCATGCTGCCGATTCGGCGCATCGTGGATGTGGCGATCCAGAAGAGTGCCGGCAACACGCCGATCATCACCATCTGTGACGGCGCCCACCTGCCCGGCATGATGGCCTACAACTACGCGGAGTTGGGCGCGGACTTCATGGCTGGCGCAGCGCACAAGTGGCAATGCGCTCCCGGTTCGACAGGCATCCTGGTGATCAGGAACAAAGTGCGCGCAGGGTTCAACCCGCTGCCCTTGCCCGCCTACTTCCCGGTCGTCACGAGTGGAGCCGGCGGTACCGCCGGTTCGAGCCTGATCGTCGACGGCCGCGATCCTGCATCGACCAAGCTGGCTGTGGGTTCGGTGCCTTGGGCCAGCCGCGCTGGCTCGACTGCAGCCACGGCCGTGTACGACATCGGCGGCGTGATACAGAGCTGCGGCAGCAAACATGCACCGCTGATCTCTGCCGTGGCCGAGGCCTGCAAGATGTGGGACGAGTTGGGCCGCAAGCGTGTCGAGACCTACGTCTTGACCTTGTCTGCTTACACCAAGGCCAGGATCGTCGAGATGTGGGGCAGCGCAGACGCCCTGTATTGCCCCAACGATCATGAAGAGCTGAATACGGCGCTGACCTGCTTCGACCCCTTCTACGGCATGACGCGTGGGCCGGACTCGATCGCCAGCTCAAGCCTCAGCGGCCAGCTGGTGACGCGGCTGTCCAGTGAAGACAACATCATCATCCGCAACACCACCGTGCCGACCCCCACCACACGTGGAGCCACGACCACCGTCAACCGTTTTCCGCTCCGCATCTCCACCCATGTCTGGCATGACGCGGACGACGTGGATCGGGCTTTGATGGCGATACGCCGGATTGCGATGAGCATCGCCAACTGACCCTGTTCAACGGCGGGTGCGTGGGCTGCCACCCGCCTTACTGACTGCAGATTTGCCGGCACTGCGCTTGCCGGCCGCTTCACTGCCTCGCGTACCCGTTGCAGCGCTCCGGCGTTTGCCGACCTTGGCAGCTTTAGCGGCTTTGGCTGCTCCCTTGAGCTTGCGGTCACTGTTCTGGATGCCGGCCAACTGATCCACTGCGCTGCGCGCCGACTCTGAGCCATCCACCCTTTTGGGCACCGCTGCAGCCCCGGCTCTTTCGAGCAAGGCGTCGCGCACCAGCCGGAAATCGATCTTTCGGCCATCCAGATCGACCCGGCTGACCTGGACGCGTACCCGCGAACCAACCCCGTAGCGGATGCCCGAGCGTTCGCCACGCAACTCCAGCCTCGCTTCATCAAAGCGGTAGTACTCGCCGCCCAGTTCGGTGATGTGCACCAGCCCTTCGACATACATCGCGTCCAGCGTCACGAAGAGGCCAAAGGCGGCGACGGCGCTGACGGTGCCTGCAAACTCTTCACCCAGATGCTCACGCATGTAGCGGCACTTGAGCCAGGCTTCGACGTCGCGCGAGGCTTCGTCAGCACGGCGCTCGTTGGCGCTGCAGTGGCCACCAGCGGCTTCCCACAAGGCCATGTCTGGGCTCATCGGGCTCAGCGGGCTCAGCGGCCTTGGCTTGCCGGCAGCCGACGCGCGGGCGCCTTTGCGCGGCTCGGGTGTGCGGGTCTTGGCATTGGCTGCCGGGTGGTAGGTCTTGCCGGCCAGGATGGCCTTGATCACGCGGTGCACCAACAAGTCGGGGTAACGCCGAATGGGGCTGGTGAAGTGCGTATAGGCCGCATAGGCCAAACCAAAGTGGCCGTTGTTGTGCACCGTGTAGACCGCCTGCTGCATCGAACGCAGCAACAGCATGTGTATCTGCTGTGCGTCTGGACGTTCTTGCGTCGCTTCTGAGATCGCCTGTATCTCGGCCGGTGTGGGCTCGTCACTGAGCGAGACTCCGATGCCCAGCGCCTTGAGCTGGTTCTGCAGCGCCATGCGTTTCTCGGGCGTGGGCCCTTCGTGCACCCTGAACAGACACGGGTGCTCGGCCGCCTCGATGAACTCTGCGGCGCATTCGTTGGCCGCCAGCATGGCCTCCTCGATCAACCGATGAGCGTCGTTGCGGGTGCGCGGGACGATCTTCTCGATGCGACCCTGGTCGTCGCAGATGATTTGGGTTTCGGTGGTGTCAAAGTCCACCGCACCACGCTTGGCGCGCTGTTTGAGCAAGGCCCGGTAGACCTCGTGCAGGTGCAGCAGGTGCGGCACCAACTCGCTGCGGCTTTGAGCCTGCGGGCCCCGGGTATTGGCCAGCACAGCAGCCACTTCGGTGTAGGTCAGCCGCGCATGCGACAAGATCACGGCCGGGTAGAACTGGTAGGCCTCGATGCTGCCGTCAGCCAATATCACCATGTCGCAAACCATCGCCAGGCGAGGCTCGTCAGGGTTCAAAGAGCACAAGCCGTTGGACAGCTTCTCGGGCAGCATCGGAATCACGCGGCGCGGAAAATACACCGAGGTGGCGCGCTCGTAGGCGTCTTCATCCAAGGCCTCACCCGGCTTGACGTAGTGGCTGACATCGGCGATGGCCACCAGCAATCGCCAGCCTTCCTGCGCTGACTTGCCGCGCCCACGCTTGAAGGGCTCGCAGTAAACGGCATCGTCAAAGTCGCGCGCATCTTCGCCGTCGATGGTCACCAGCGCGATGTCGCTGAGATCGACTCGTTGGCGTTTGTCCACGGCGCGCAGCTTGGCGGGCAACGCCGCTGCCTGCGCCAATGTCCTGGGCGAGAACTCATGCGGCACTTCGTACTTGCGCACCGCGATCTCGATCTCCATGCCGGCGTCGTCGATTTCGCCCAGCACCTCGCTGACCCGGCCCACAGGTTGCGAATGCAAGGACGGCGGCTCGGTCAGCTCCACCGCTACCACCTGCCCTGCTGCACCACTGGCGGTTGCGTTTTTGGGGATCAGGATGTCCTGGCCGTAGCGGCTGTCTTCTGGCGCAACCAGCCATTGCCCACCCTCAAAGAGCAGGCGGCCGATGATCGGCGTCTTGCGCCGCTCCAGGATGTCCAGCACGCGGCCTTCGGGCCGGCCTTTGCGATCGGTGCGCAGGATGCGCACGCGCACCCGGTCTTTGTGCAGCACCGAACGCATCTCTTGCGGCGCCAGATAGATGCGCGCTTCGCCCTGATCGGGGATCACGAAACCGTGCCCGTCGCGATGACCTTCGACAACGCCTTCGAGGTCGCCCAGCATGGCTGCAGAGGGTGTGGGGTTTGACGCAGCAAGGCTGTGCGAGCGAGTCTTTTCTTTTTCTTTGATGATATGATCCTTGGTTCCTGAAAGCCCAGGTGGCGGAATTGGTAGACGCACTAGTTTCAGGTACTAGCGCTTAACGGCGTGGGGGTTCGAGTCCTCTCCTGGGCACCAAAACGAATCGCACTGTACAGGCCCGGTTGATCCACTTTCAACCCATCAGGCACTGTCAACCCAGCGTCCCCAGACCGCTGCGGCACATTGAGTGCACCGAAGCACCGGGTAACCAGTACCCGGTGATCAAACCACAAATTTCTTGGCCAAGCCAGCGGGTCTGAGGTTGTCGTAGTCTTCAAACGGCTGATGGATCCATGGACTGGTTTCAAGCGGTTCTACAAAGTAGTCGGGTACGTAAGTCGAGATGCCCTTGACCCAGATCACGGCGGCGCGCACGTCCTGAATCGCTGGCATGCCGCGCAGCCGGTCCACCACGGCACGAAGCGTGACGCCGGTGTCGGCCAGGTCATCCACCAGCAACACCCGGCCGGCCAGTTCACCCTTGGGCATCGTGATGTACTTGGCCATGTCCAGGCGCCCCTGGATGGTGCCCGCTTCTGCCCGATAAGAACTGGTGGACATGATGGCCAAGGGCTTGTCGAAGACCCTGGACAGCACATCGCCGGGACGCATGCCGCCCCTGGCGAGGCACAAGATCTGGTCAAACTCCCAGCCCGAGTTGTGCACTTTCAGTGCCAGCCGCTCGATCAGCAGATGGTACTCGTCCCAGGATACATAAAGGTGCTTGCCGTCGTCGGTCAGCATCGTTGGGTCACTCCAGCTGGTTCAGGTTGAGCACAAGTGGCTGTGCTGATTTTGCATCCCGTTGCAGGCGTGAGCACATGCCCTGGCTGCAACGTCGGCAAGCTGCGAGGCGCGGTTTGCGGGGCGCGGTATGCGGGGCCGGCCAACCCGGCTTTGCGGCGTGTACCCACTGCACCGCCTCATGGCCTGAAGGGATGACGCAACAAAATGGTGTGCACGCGGTCGGGGCCGGTTGAGACCATGTCGATGGGCGCCCCGATCAGGCTCTGCATACGCTCCAGGTAGCGTTTGGCGCGTAGAGGCAGCTGTTCCCAGTGGCACAGCCCGGCGGTGCTCTCGCTCCAGCCAGGCAGCGTTTCGTAGACAGGCTCACAAGCGGCGATGTCGTCGGCATCCAGCGGCAAAACGTCCAGTTCTGCATGGCCGAGCTTGTAGCCCACGCAGATCTTGATCTCCTGCAGGCCGTCGAGCACGTCCAGCTTGGTGATGCACAAGCCCGAGATGCCGTTGATGATCATCGAGCGCTTCAATGCAGCGGCGTCGAGCCATCCGCAGCGCCTGGCACGGCCAGTCACCGTGCCTCGCTCCTGGCCGACCACGGACAGGTGGTGGCCGACGCTGCCTTCGCGCTCGATCTCGAGCTCGGTCGGGAAAGGCCCACTGCCGACACGCGTGGTGTAGGCCTTGGTGATGCCCAACACGTAATGCAGCATGCCGGGGCCCACACCCGACCCTGCAGCCGCATTGCCCGCCACGCAGTTGCTGGACGTCACATAGGGGTAAGTGCCATGATCGATGTCCAGCAAAGTGCCCTGCGCGCCTTCAAACAGCAAGTTCTCGCCAGACAGATGCGCAGTGTGCAACTTGTAGCCCACGTCGGCCATCATCGGGCGCAGCGCACCAGCCGCACTCAAGGCCTGGTCCAGCATCGGCTGCAGGCTCAGCGGGGGGGCGCGCAACACCTGTGTCAGTGCTGCGTTGTGAAGCTCGATCAATTCGCGCAGCTTGGCTTCAAAGCGCGCCGGATGTTTGAGGTCTTGCATGCGCAGTGCCCGTCTGGCGACCTTGTCCTCGTAAGCGGGGCCGATGCCTTTGCCTGTGGTGCCGATCTTGCCGCTGCCAGAGCTTTCGCGCAGCGCCTCGCGTGCCCGGTCCAACTCCACATGCAGCGGCATGATCAACGGGCAAGACTCGGAGATGAACAAGCGCGAGCGCACATCCACCCCCAACTGTTCGATCCGCGCGATCTCGGTCAGCAAATGCGCCGGGTCGACGACCACGCCGTTGCCCACATAACAAGCCACGCCTTCGCGCATCACGCCCGACGGAATCAGCTGCAAAGCCGTCTTGCGGCCCTGAATCACCAGCGTATGACCTGCGTTGTGCCCGCCCTGAAAACGCACCACGCCCTGGGCATGGTCCGTCAGCCAGTCGACGATCTTTCCTTTGCCTTCGTCACCCCATTGGGTGCCGACGACAACCACGTTGCGGCCCGACAGGGGCCGTGCTGCAGCTTGCATCTTTAACTGTTCCTTGTACTGTGATCAGCCGCCAAACGCCGTCTCATGCGGGACTGAGTGAGGAAGATTCGGCCCGCAAGTGGGCGACGGCGTCGGAGGTGGCCTGCAAAACCCAGCGGCCCTGGACCTGCAACAGCTCGCGATCAAACTCAAAAGCCTGGACCTGGGGACACTGGCCGGCCGGGGCACAGACCACGATTTCGCCAGCCGCGCGCAGCCGGCGCACGGCCAGCCGCAAACCTTCATCTTCGCCCCACGGCGCGAGCACGGCTGTCGGCAGGTGGCCCGGACCTGCCACCTCTGCCAGGGCCTTGAGATCCAGACTGAAGCCCACTGCTGGACGATTGCGGCCAAACACCGAACCGACTTCGTCGTAACGGCCACCGCGGGCCAGGCTGCTGTTGCCGCCGCCGGCAAAGACGGTGAATCGGAGCCCACTGTAATAGGCGTAGCCGCTCATGTCGGCCAGATCGAAGCCGACCTTCAAATCCGGGTAGGCGCTGCGCAGGTGGGCCGCCAACCATTGCAACTCTTGCAACGACTGGCGCACCAGCGCTCGGTCGGGCAGCCGCTCTTGAGCCAGAAGGATGACTTCGTCACCGCCATACAGGCGCATCAACAGCTGCAAGGCCTGGCTGGCATCGCGCGGCAATGACTCAGTCAGCCGGGCTACAGACGCCGCATCTTTCTCCGACAGCGCCTCAACGATGGCTTGCAACTTCACCTCATCCAGTGCCATGCCCGCCAATAAGCCCCTCAGCAAGCGGGCGTCCGCCAAGTCGACCACCAGCGGCCCGGAACAGTTTTCAAGCAAGGCGTCGAGCGCCAACTGGGCCGTATCGAGGTCGGCTTCCAGCCCGGCATGGCCAAATATCTCGGCACCAAACTGCAGCGGCTCGCGCGTCGATGCAGCACCTGCAGGACGGGTGTGAACCACGGGGCCGCAATAACAAAGCCGGGTGATGCCATCGCGGTTGAGCAGATGGGCGTCGATACGGGCCGCTTGCGGTGTCGTGTCGGCCCGCAATCCCAAGGTGCGCCCGCTGAGCTGATCAACCAACTTGAAAGTCTGCAGATCGAGCGCTTCGCCGGTCCCGGACAGCAACGACTCGAGGTGCTCCAGCATCGGCGGCACAACCAGCTCAAACCCGTAAGAGCGAGCTTTGTCAAGCAACGAACGACGCAACTCTTCGATGCGCCTAGCCTGTGCGGGCAACACATCGGCCATGTGTTCTGGCAAGTGCCACGCTGAGAGCATCCGACAACCCGGGGTTAAAGATTGCATTGTACGAGCCAGCCGAATCGGCGAACCACGGCCTGGCTCTGAAGAGTCGGCTCATTCGGCTCATTCGACTCAGCCGAAGTCTGCAACCAGCCACCACAACGCGATGCCTGCCAGCAGACTGCACAGACCTACAAACCGGATCTGCCCGTCGCTCATGCGCACGGCACGCTCAAAGACTGCACGCCAGCCGCCAGGGCTGAGGAAGGGCATCAGTCCTTCAATGATCAACATCAGGGCCAATGCACCCCAAAAGAGATCAGACACGCCGGATCAGCGAGAAAGACTTGTCCTTGCCACTGCGGACAGCCTGATCAGGGCCTGCTGGGAGCCCCTGGAGTGGAAGAACGCATGGCCTTGAAAAATTCGCTGCTGGGGTCCAAGACCATCACATCGTTTTTGTTACGAAAGGCCCCGCGGTAAGCTTCCAGGCTGCGGTAGAACTGCGCGAACTGCGCGTCGCGGCCGAAAGCATCTGCATACAGCGCCGAAGCCTGGCCGTCGCCTTCACCCTTGACCTTTTGTGCGTCGCGGTAAGCCTCGGCGATGATCACCTCGCGCTGGCGATCTGCATCGGCGCGGATCTTCTCGCCGTCGGCGGCACCTTCGGAGCGCAACTCGTTCGCCACCTGCTTGCGTTCGGACTCCATCCGCCGGTAGACCGAATCTGTGATGTCGGCCACAAAGTCCACCCGTTTGATCCGCACGTCGATGATCTCGATGCCGAAGGAGCGGGCTTCGTCGGCCAGCCTTGTGCGCACGTCGTTCATCACCTTTTCACGCTCGGTGGCCAACACGCCCCGCACATCGCGTTTGGTGATCTCTTCGTTGAAAGCAGCCTGCACCACTGGCGCAAGACGGCTCTCAAGATTCCTGAAATCAGCGCCGTTGTTGCGGATGAACTGGCGCGGGTCGCTCAAGCGCCACTTCACCAACCAGTCGATGATCAGGCTCTTTTTCTCGGCGGTGAAGATCGGGCGTACGTCGGGGCTGTCCAGCGTCTGGGTGCGGCGATCCAGAAATACGACGTTTTGGAACGGCGGCGGCAGCTTGAAATTCAGCCCCGGCTCGGTGATCACTTCCTTGATTTCACCCAGGGCGTAAACCACGCCCACCTGGCGCTGGTCGACGATGAACAGTGTGCTGCTGGCAGCAAAAAGCACCACCAGCAAACCCACCACGGTAATTGCAATCTTGTTCATGAGTTACGGCTTTGCAAAAGACTTTTAGCGGCTGTCGCGGGCGCGGCTGTTGGTGCCATCACGCGAGCGGACATCGACGCCCGAGGCCACCGGGGCGCCCATGGTGGAAGGAGCCGCTGCTGCAGCGGGCTGACCTGGCGCAGATGCACCGGCTTGCTGCATCAGCTTGTCCAACGGCAGATACAGCAGGTTGGAGCCTGAGCGGCTGTCCACCATCACCTTGCTGACATTGCTGTAGACCGACTGCATGGTCTCCAGGTAAAGCCTGTCGCGTGTCACCGCGGGTGCCTTCTGATACTCGTTCAACACCGAACGGAAGCGCTGGCCATCGCCTTCAGCCTGTGCAACCACCCGTGCTTTGTAGCCATCAGCCTCTTCCTTCAGCCGCGCGGCAGCACCGCGAGCCTGGGGGATGACAGTGCTGGCGTAGGCCTGGCCTTCGTTCTTGAAACGGTCTCGGTCGGCGCCGGCTTTGACGGCATCGTTGAAGGCGGCCTGCACCGCTTCAGGTACCTGCACGCTCTGCATGTTGACGTTGGCCACGATGATGCCGGCCTTCAGGCGATCCAGCTGTGCCTGGATCGACTTGACCAGATCGGCAGCAATGGCATCGCGTTGTTCGTACAGCACCAGGTCGACGCGGCTGCGGCCGACGATCTCCCGCACCGCAGACTCTGCCGCCTGCACCACCGCCTCGTCGGGCCGGTTGTTCTCGAACAAATACTCGCGCGCATCTGCGCGCCGGTATTGCACCGTGAAGCGGATGTCGACGATGTTCTCGTCCAGGGTCAGCATGGACGAGTCGGCCAGACCGGTGGCTTGCCCCACGGTCGAACGACCCACGTCCACTGACTGCAACTGAGATACAGCAACGACCTCATGGTTCTGGATCGGGCTGGGGAAACGCCACTGGAAACCCGCATCGGTGGTCTTGGTGTACTTGCCGAAGGTGGTGACCACCGCACGCTGACCTTCCTGAACGATGAAAAAGCCGCTGCCCAGCCACAACAAGGCCCCGACGCCCAGGACCAGACCAACGCCTATGCCAGCGCTTTTCATGTCCGGCTGAAAGGGTGCACCGCCACGGCCTGAAGGGGGCTCACCTCCTGAACGGTTCGGCCCGCCGCCTTTGCGGCCACCAAAGAGCCCGTTGAGTTTGCGGTTGAAGTCGCGCCACAGTGCGTCCAGGTCAGGCGGCCCGTCGTTGCGGTTGTTGTAAATCAGGCCCAGGTGCCCGGAGCCTGTCGAAGCTGCCGAGCCCAAGCCGCCGCGCCTGGAGCGCCCGAACAGCTGAGCCCTGACGGCACGCCCCAAGGCAATCGTTGTGCCTTGCAGTCGGGAGAAAAAGGATGGATCAGAAAAGTCACGCATGGGGTTGCGGTTCAAGGGCCGAAGCCTGTGGGTTGTCATGCTCGCCAGACGAAGTGAACTGATCCACTGTATTCGCCTGGCCGCTTTGTTGAACACTCGATGTGGCAGATGGGGCCGTTGCGCCGTTATTCAACTTCGAGCCGATCTGCTCTGCAATTCGTGTCCGCAGCAGATCCAGACCTTCGCCTGTGGCTGCACTGACGAAGACCCGGGCGCGTCGCTGACCCGTTTCAACTTGCACGTAGTCTGCATTGTCGCGCGGTCGCAGCGAGTCCTGCAGCAAATCAACCTTGTTACAAACCAGGATCCGAGGCACCTCGGCGGCGCCGATCTCTTGCAGTACGCGATCGACCTCGGCCTGCTGCTCGGCCTGTTGAGCACTGGCGCAATCAATGACGTGCAGCAACAGATCGGCTTCGGCAGCTTCGTGCAGCGTGGCTTCAAAAGCTTCCACCAGTTTGTGCGGCAGATCGCGGATGAAACCCACGGTGTCAGAAAGCGATACGGTGCCCACGGTGTCGTTGAGCCAGAGCGAGCGCGTGGTGGTGTCGAGCGTTGCAAACAATTGGTCTGCGGCGTAGGCGCGGGCCTTGACCAGGCTGTTGAAGAGTGTTGACTTGCCAGCGTTGGTATAGCCTACCAACGAGATCTTGAAGCTGCCGCGCCGTTCGCGCGCCTTGCGCTGCGTGCCACGCTGGCGTTTGACCTTTTCCAGGCGCGCTTTCACGCTTTTGATGCGCTCTCCAATCATGCGCTTGTCCAGCTCGATCTGGGCCTCGCCAGGGCCGCCGCGTGCACCAATGCCGCCGCGTTGGCGCTCCAGGTGCGACCAGCGTCCGACCAGACGAGTCGCCATGTATTGCAGCCGCGCCAGCTCGACCTGAAGCTTGCCTTCGTGGCTCTGCGCCCGCTCGGCAAAGATGTCCAGGATGACCCCTGTGCGGTCAGCGACTGGCACGCCCAGGTGGCGTTCGAGATTGCGCTGCTGGGCAGGGCTGAGCGACTGATCAAAGATCACACCGTGGGCCTGCGTGGCAACCACCATGGCCTTGATTTCATCAGCCTTGCCGCTGCCGACAAAAAGCGCAGGGTCAGGAGAACGGCGGCGCGCAATGATGCGCGCCACGGGTTGATCCCCCGCAGATTCGGCCAACAGCGCCAGCTCATCCAGGCTGGAGTCGAAGGACTTGTCGGAGTTCAGGTCCACCCCGACCAGAACAGCGCGAGTCACTGCCTGTCCGGTTGAGGCAGGCGGATGGTTTGAACTCAAGATGACAATTCTGGCTTGCGTGAAATGGGGACAGGCTGCCGCAGTCTCGGCTGCTTTGCGAGCCGCTCTATCAACTGCTCTCAGGCGGCTCTGCAGCGCTGAAATTCACCGCGCGGCTGGGCACGACGGTCGAAATGGCGTGCTTGTAAACCATCTGGGTCACGGTGTTGCGCAGCAGCACCACATATTGGTCGAAAGATTCGATGTGGCCTTGCAGCTTGATGCCGTTGACGAGGTAAATCGACACGGGTACGTGCTCTTTGCGCAGCAGGTTCAAAAAGGGATCCTGCAAGAGTTGGCCTTTGTTGCTCACGATATGCTCCGTGATGAAAGATAAGAAGTCAGGCACCTTATCACAGGGCCAGGGTACGAAGGAGGACTGGAATAAAGGCCCTACCCGCCTTTTTCGTCGAAAGGATTTTCGCCCGAGCGGAACTCGATGCGAATCGGTGTACCAGCCAGCTGAAAGTGCTCGCGCAGGCGGCCTTCGAGGAATCGCTTGTAGCTTTGTGAGACCTTGGAAAGCGCGCTGCCGTGGATGACCACCAGCGGCGGATTCATCCCCCCTTGGTGGGCATAGCGCATCTTGGGCCTGAAGCGCCCCTCGCGGGGTGGCGCCTGATGTTGGGCGGCTTCGTGTACCAGGCGCGTCAACACCGGCGTGCTCATCTTGACGGTGGCTGCCGCGTGGGCCTGCACCAGCGCCTTCCAGACCGCAGACAACCCCTGGCGGCGAATGGCCGAGATCTCGAGCACCGGCGCAAATTTCAGAAAGCCCAGTCGGCTCTCGATCGAGCGTTGCACCGTCTGGCGCTGATAGGCGTCGGTGGCATCCCACTTGTTCAAGGCCACCACTACCGCACGCCCGCTTTCAAGGATATAGCCGGCGATGTGCGCATCCTGGTCACTGACCCCCTGTGTCGCATCGATCAGCAGCAGCACCACATGCGCGTCAGCAATGGCCTGCAGCGTCTTGACAACCGAGAACTTCTCGATCGCTTCAAAGACCTTGCCGCGCTTGCGCAGACCGGCTGTGTCGATCAGCTCAAAGCGCTGACCTGCCTTCTCAAAGGGCACATGGATCGCGTCCCGGGTGGTGCCGGGCTGGTCAAAGGCCACCAGCCTTTCTTCTCCCAACCAGGCGTTGATCAGCGTGCTCTTGCCGACGTTGGGCCGGCCGGCCACGGCCAGCCTGATCGGGCGGTCAGAGCCATCTTGAGGGTCTTCTTCTTCGTCCTCGGGGTCTGCCACACCCAAAAGCTGCAAGGCCGCTTCGAGCAGGCTGCGGATACCCTGTCCATGGGCGGAAGAAATGGGATGCGGCGCACCAATGCCCAACTCGTGAAACTCGCCAAGCAAGGGCGAATCGACCATGCCTTCAGCCTTGTTGGCGGCCACCAGAACTTGCTTGCGCTGCGTGCGCAGATAGTTGGCGATGTCATGGTCCTGCGCCGACAGCCCTGCGCGCACATCGACGACGAATATCACTGCGTCGGCTTCAGCCACCGCCTGGCGCGTCTGTTTGGCCATCTCAGCCACCACGCCATCGGGCTTTTGCGGCTCGAAGCCCCCTGTGTCGATGACGATGAAATGGGTGTTGCCCAGCCGAGCGTCACCGTAATGGCGATCGCGCGTCAGCCCAGCGTAGTCGGCCACGATCGCATCACGACTTTTGGTGATGCGATTGAACAACGTGGACTTGCCCACGTTGGCCCGCCCAACCAAGGCGATCACCGGTTTCACGGCGCGGGCTCAGTTGGGGCGAAAGGCAAACAGCCCACCGCCCTCGGTGCTGACCATCAACGTGTTGCCGGCCAGCACCGGGGCCCCGAGCACGGGTTTGCCATCGGTGGGCAAACGCAGCTGCAACTCGCCTGTGGTGGCAGACAAGAAGTGCACTTGGCCTTCGATGTCGCCAAACACCACCGATGGCCCCACCGCCAAGGCGCCGCTCAAACCCCTGTAAAGCAGCTTCTCGCTGGTCCACTGCACATCGCCGTTGCCGGCTCGCCAGGCGCTGATGCGGTCACTGGCATCTGCGCCAAAAACCAGCTCGCCATTGCTGCTCACGGCATTGATGCCGCCGACTGTGCGCGACCAGGTCACCGCGCCACGCGCCAGATCGGCACAGCCCACGGCCGACTGAAAGGCACGCACGCACAGGCTGTCACCCACACGTGACGCCGGACCCACCAGGTCGGCCAGCCGCTCGACTTCATTGGTGCCGCGTGGTGAGGCAATGGCTACCTCCCATTGCAAGGTACCCCGCAGCGGATCGACGCCGGCCAGCCTGGGGCCCTGGGCCACCACCAGGGTGTTCTTGTAAGCTGTCAAGACACTGGCCTGCGCCAAAGTCAAAGCCTCGCCCGGACGCTGCAAGGTCCAGAGCCGTCGGCCGTTGATGGCATCAAAGGCGTGTACCGAGCGATCCACGGCAATCACGAACACACGCTCACCCGCCACCAGCGGCGGCGTGACCACGCTGGCAGGGACTCGGCTGCGCCACAACTCTCGCTCACCGTCCAGCGTGACGACCTGGTTGGTGCGCGTCACCACGCTGGTGTAGCGGCCATCGCTGCCCACGCCGGCCGCCAGCGACTCGCCCACACTGGTCTGCCAGCGCACGACGCCGGTTTGAGCGTCCAGCGCGGTCACCTGCCCCGCCCCGTTGGCCACGATGAATGCGCCATCGCGCACCACCGGCACCATCGCAAAACCGATCTTGCCGATCTGCGTGCGCCACACGGATTGGCCGGCGATCTTGGGTGCGAGATTTTCCAGAGGCGTCGGCTTGGGTCGATCGGCTGCGCAAGCGCTCAGACCCCACACCAGCAGCAGCACAGTGCCACGCACGGCCATGCGGCCCAGCCATGGGCTCACAAGCTGCAGCCCGGAAGCGCCAGCCCGCGCTGGCGGCCAAGCCTGAGCACGCTGCGCCGTCACGGCTTGGCCGCCGAGGCCGCAGGCGCCACCACGGTCACACCCGTCTGAGCCACGGGCGCGGCCCCCAGCGCCATCAGCTTGGCCTCGATCAGGCGTCGGTAGTCGAGGCTCTCGGGCATGGCTTTGTAGGCCGCTTCGTAGGCCTGGCGCGCTTCAGTCGGTTTGGATTGCAGCATCAGCACATCGCCCTTGCGGTCTGCAACCAGCGCCTCAAACCCCACCGCCGTTGCGCCTTCCAGAGTCTTCAGCGCTTCGTCAAACTGCTTGGCTTCGGCCTGCACGGCGGCCAGGCGCAGGCGGGCCACCGTACGCAACTCGTCTTCGCTGCCCTTCTCGGCCAGCCAGCCCAGCGTGGTCTTGGCTGCCTCCGGCTGGTCCTTGTCAAACTGCAACTTGGCGGCCAGAAGACCCCCTTGCTGCGCAAATGCGGTGTTCGGGTATCGCTCTTTCAGGTCGCCAAAGACCCGGCCTGCGCGGTCTGCGTCACCGGCTGTCACCGCACGCTCGAGTTCGTCGTACAAGGCACCCGCTTTCAAGCCCTGGTCACGTTGCCAGTATTGCCAGCCGTTCCAGGCAGCAAAAGCACCCAGCACCAGGATCAAGCTCCAGGTGATCAGGTTGCCGTACTGCTTCCAGAACGTCTTCAGGGCGTCGAGTTGTTCCTGCTCCTGCAGGTTTAGATTTGTGGCCATCGTGATCGTGTCGGGCGCTGCGGCCGGGAGGCGGGTGAAATGGATGCGGATGGCAGCTGAATGTCTGCGATCAACCCTTGATTATGGGCCGAGCAGCTGGAGCGCCCAGCGCTGCACCTCTGCCAAGGGTTGCGTGGATTGCACCGCAGAAGCATCGCGCAGGGGTTTGATCGCCACTTCGCTGCGGGCCAGTTCGTCGGGCCCAAAGACCAAGGCCACGCTGGCGCCACTCTGATCGGCACGTTTGAATTGCGTCTTCATGCTGCCGCCACCGGCATTCATCAGTACCGAGACACCGGCAGCTCGCAGTTTTTCCAGCACCGGCAAGACCTGGGGCAGATCCTCGACTCTGGGCACCACGGCGTAAGCCACAGGCCCGACGGGTGCGGGCAATTTATCCACTGCTTCCAACAGCAGCAACAGCCTTTCCATGCCCAGCCCGAAGCCGATACCAGGTGCCGGCTTGCCCCCGAGCTGCTCGATCAGCTGGTCGTAACGGCCGCCACCGCAAACGGTGCTTTGCGCGCCCAGGTGCGGCGTGATCCACTCAAAGACCGTCAGGTTGTAATAGTCCAGGCCACGCACCAGGCGCGGATTCAAGCGGTAAGCCAGTCCAGCGGCGTCCAGCACGGCACGCACCTGTGCCAGATGCTGCAGCGAAGCAGGCCCCAAAAAGTCGAGCAGCTGCGGCGCGCTCTCGACCACTGCTGCCATCGCCGGGTTCTTGGTATCCAGAATGCGCAAAGGGTTGCTGTGCAGCCTCCGGCGGGCGTCTTCGTCCAGCAGATCGGCATGGGCTTCGAGATGCGCAATCAACGCAGCCCGGTGCGCCAGGCGCTCGTCGCTTTGTCCCAGGCTGTTGATTTCCAGCCGCACATCCTGCTCTTCGACCAAGCCCAGCTCACGCCACAGGGCTCGCAGCATCAGGATGATCTCGGCGTCCACATCAGGCCCGGCGTGGCCAAATGCCTCCACGTCCAGTTGATGGAACAGCCGCGACCTGCCCTTTTGCGGCCGCTCGTGGCGGAACATCGAGCCGATCTGCCAGACCCTCAAAGGGCCACCGTACAGCGCGTTGTGCTCGTTGATCGCCCGCACCATGCCGGCAGTGGCTTCGGGCCGCAGCGTCAGGTGGTCGCCATTCATGCGGTCTTCGAAAGAGTACATCTCCTTCTCGACGATGTCGGTGACCTCGCCCAGACCGCGCACAAACAGCGCCGTGGGCTCCACCACGGGGGTGCGCAGGTTCTGATAGCCGTACCTGCTCAGCAAAGAGCGCAGCTTGTCCTCCAGCCACAGCCAGTGGGCGGCCTGCGCGGGCAGGACATCGTGCATGCCCTTGATGCCACGCAGCGGCTCGGCAGGCTTCCTGGCCGGGGTAGAGACGAGGGCAGAAACTGGATGGACGCTGGACATGGAGTGAACGGGCGCAGGGCCCGCATTGGATCTGAAGGCATTCGACAGCTCGGGCTGACACCCCGCGCCATCAGCGCAGGTCAGACCGAGCCGGCGGTGGCAGCGTTGACGTCCACGGCTGTTGCAGCCGCTGCAGCCGCTGCAGCCCGCGCTTGGGCAGCAGCGCCGAAGCGCTTCTCGATGTAGCGCTCGACGATCTGATGGAACTCAGCTGCAATGCCTTCGCCACGCAGCGTCAAAGCCTTTTCGCCGTCGATGTAGACCGGGGCCGCTGGCGCTTCACCCGTGCCAGGCAAGCTGATGCCGATGTCGGCGTGTTTGCTCTCGCCAGGGCCGTTGACGATGCAGCCCATGACGGCGACCTTGAGGTTCTCGACGCCTGGATAACGCTCTTTCCACAACGGCATCCGAGTGCGCAAGAAGTCGTCGATCTGTTGCGTCAGCTCCTGAAAAGTAGTGCTGGTGGTGCGCCCGCAGCCTGGGCAAGCGGTGACGCTGGGGTTGAAGGATCGCAGGCCGAGGGATTGCAAGATCTCGGTGGCCACCACCACCTCCTGGGTACGCGATTCACCGGGCTGAGGTGTCAAACTGACACGGATCGTGTCGCCGATGCCTTCTTGCAGCAGTACTGCCAGCGCAGTGGCGCTCGCCACCGTGCCCTTGGTGCCCATGCCGGCCTCGGTCAGGCCCAGGTGCAGCGCGTAGTTGCACCGCTTGGCCAGCGCACGGTAGACCGAGATCAGGTCCTGCACGCCGCTGACCTTGCAGCTGATGATGATCTGCTCGGCGCGCAGGCCCAGCTCCTTGGCCACTTCTGCAGAGCTCAAGGCCGACTGCACCAAGGCCTGGTACATGACCTGCTTGGCCTCGAAGGGTCGCACCCTGCGCGCGTTTTCATCCATCAGGTGGGCCAGCAACTCCTGGTCCAGACTGCCCCAGTTGACGCCGATACGCACCGCCTTGTCATGGCGCACAGCCGCTTCGATCATCAGCGCGAACTGGCGGTCGCGCTTGTCACCTTTGCCGACGTTGCCCGGATTGATGCGGTACTTGCTGAGCGCTTGCGCCATTGCCGGATAGTCAGGCAGCAGACGGTGGCCGTTGTAATGGAAATCACCGACCAGCGGCACTGGGATGCCCATGCGGTCGAGCTGCTCACGGATGTGCGGCACGGCCTGCGCGGCTTCTGGCGTGTTGACGGTGATGCGCACCATCTCGCTGCCGGCCTGTGCCAGCTCTTTGACCTGGATCGCCGTGCCGATGACGTCCACCGTGTCGGTGTTGGTCATCGACTGCACCCGCACCGGGGCGTCGCCACCCACGGTCACCACATGATCACCCCAGCAGACACGCGCCTGCAGGCTGCGCCTGGGCAATGGCGCAGCAGCGTCGATCAGGTCATCATCGATTTGTGCTTTCATGGGAGATCCTTTCAAACTTCAGGGCCGGCAACCGGCTGGCCAAAGACGGCCGGCCCAAGACTACGGGCCAGAACGTACTCAGACTTTGTCGGCGGGCTCGTCATTGGACTTCAAATCGAGCCACATTGCCACGCACATGGACAGCCAGGTCAAACGGCGCGCCACGCAAAACCGCCTCGGTAGCGGCAGCGTTGCCGACCGTGACGCGCAGCGGCAGCCTGCCGTCGACGCCCACGCTTTCGCCCGGCAGCACGGTGCGGTTGAGCAAGACCTGGCCACCAGCGTCACGGACGTCGATCCACGAGGCTTCGGTGGTTCTGAACACCAGTACCCCGGACAGGGAGGTCTGGGCTGCGCTGGCCAGCGGGCCAGGCGCGGCAAACACGGTCTCCGACAGGGCAGGCGCCGAAGCTTCGGCAACGGCCTGCAGCGCACCCGCCCGGGCAGATGAAGCCACCCCCGAGGCTGCACCTGCTGCCATGGGCTTTGCAGCGGCATCAACCAGCTGTGCAGCGCTGGCTGCTGCAGCCGCCGCAGACGGCCTCAACGCAGCGCCATCGGCTGGCGAGGTTGCGGGGGCAAGTCCCGAAGCGTCGTCCGGTGCCAACGCAGGCAACGAGCCAAAGGGCCACAGGTAGACCAGCAAGGCAGCCAGCAACAGCAGCCCCGCTGCCCACACCATCGGGCGCACAACCGCCAAAGAAGAACCCCAATCCTTACGCGCTCCTTGTTCGCGAAACGGTTGGTTCAAGTCAGCACCGGGCACCACCGAGGCTGTGCCCAGAGCCGGCATCAGCTCCAGCACAGGCTTGGCATCGACCTTCAAGGTGCGGCACACGGTCTGCGCCAGAGCACGCGCAAAGGTGATGTCGGGCAACTCTTCCCATCGATCGTTCTCCAGAGCGTCGAGTTTGCGTGGCGAGACCTTGATGGAAGTTGCCAAGGCAGCGATGTGCAAGCCTTGCCTTTCGCGCGCAGCGCGCAGCAATGCACCGGCAGTCGCAGCGCCTTTGGGTGGGCTGCTGTCTTCAGGTGGGCGGCTCTCAGTCATCAAACTGTCCCCGATCGAGCTTCAAGGCTTCGGGCGATTGCGCAAAGCGCGAGCGCAACTGCTGGCCCACGCGCAGCACAGCATCTTGATCACGCAAACGGTGCTCGATGCGGGCCAGCAGCCACAGGCTTTGCGCCGAAACTTGCTCAGGCAACGCGTTGACGCGCAGCGCGTAAAACTTGGCGCGCGTCAGGTCGCTCAGCTTGAGCAGCACCTCGCTGAGGTTGTAAGCCGTCACCGGGTTGGCTGGGTCGAGCTCAAAGGATCGCGACAACGAGCGATCAGCCGCCGCCAGGCGCCCGGCCCGTGCCTGGCATACGCCCTGGGCCAGCAGCGTGCGCGCGGCATCTCGGTACTGCGGCAGGTTCAGAGCAGCAGCGAACTGTTTTTCAGCATCGTCGAAGCGTCGCTCCTGACACAGAAACCAGGCGTAATTGTGCAAGGTACCGCCCTCGCCCGGCGACAGCGCAATGGCGCGTTGCAACGCTTTTTCTGCAGCCACAGAGTCGCCCATGCTGGCCAGGATCAGCCCACGCAAGCCATGCGCTTCGGCCATGTCGGGCCTGGCTTGCAGCGCCTGCCCGACTTCGTCCAGTGCCGTGCTGAGTTGGCCACGACCGAAATACAGCCCCGCCAGTTCAAGCCGCACTGCAGCTCGACGCTGCGGATCACCGGCAGCGTTGCCCATGCTGCGCTGAGGCTCACTGCTTTCTGTGGTGCGCTGCACGGTCGTGCAACCGGTGTTGCCGAGCAGCAACATCAGCAGGAGCACCGGCAACGCCAGCATCCGGCCGGCTTGCGGCCGGAACGGCTGCGCCTCGACCCGCAGAGCGGGGGATAACTGGGTGCTCAGACCGCTGCTTGCCATTGCTTGTTCAATAGATCAGATCACTCAAGGCGACGAGGGGATACTGGCCGCTGCGCCAGCAGCGCGCCGGCACGAGCCTCATCTGCTGCAGCTTCTCCCGTTGCAGCTTCATCCATTGCGGCTTCATCCGTTGCAGCTTCATCGGTTACAGCTTGAAAGCGGGCGGCGCCTGGGCGCCGCAAGCGACTGAGGTTGATGCGGTGAACCGTTTGGGAGACCGCTGGCCTGGTCTGGCTCGGGACCGCGCCAGCAGCGAGCACCTCTGCTCTGGCACGGGCCAGTCGATCTTGGGCATGGGTACGGTCCTGCACCTCACCCGCCAGCTGACCGCAGGCGGCATCGATGTCGTCTCCGCGGGTGCGCCGAACTGTTGTCACGATGCCGGCGTCCAGCAAGACCTGGGCAAATGCCTGCACCCTTTCAGCCGGTGACCGCAACAGACCCGAGGCCGGGAAAGGGTTGAAGGGAATCAGATTGAATTTGCAGGGCACAAAGCCAGCGTGCGCTGTGCCGGGTGCGCCCGCTGCGCCACCGGCATGGCCCATCCCGCGCCGGACTCCACCCACCAACTGGACCAGCGCCTGGGCCTGCTCGATGCTGTCATTGACGCCATCCAGCATGCAGTATTCGAAAGTGATGAAGTCACGCGGCGCTGCTGCCAGGTAGCGCTGGCAGGCCGCCAGCAGCTCCTGGATCGGGTACTTGCGATTCAGGGGCACCAGGTTGTCGCGCAGCGTGTCGTCGGGGGCGTGCAAGGAAACGGCCAGTGCCACCGGGCAATCCTGCATCAGGCGGTCGATCATCGGCACCACGCCCGAAGTGGAGACGGTCACACGCCGCCTGGACAAGCCATACGCGTGGTCATCCAGCATCGTGCGCAAGGCCGGCAAGAGCGCCGCATAGTTCTGCAGCGGCTCACCCATGCCCATCATCACCACGTTGTCGATGGCTCGCTGGCCTGCGGACAAGCCCAGCGTGGCGCGCAAGCGGTGCTCGGCAAACCACAACTGGGCGATGATTTCGGCAGTGCTGAGGTTACGACTGAAACCCTGGTGCCCGGTGGAGCAGAAACGGCACCCCACCGCACATCCAGCCTGCGAGGACACACACAAGGTGCCGCGATCGGACTCAGGGATGAACACGGTTTCCACCGCATCCCCTGCACCGACATCAAACAGCCACTTGATCGTGCCGTCAGCCGAGACATGCTCGCGCAGCACAGGCAATGCGCGTACTTCAGCCACATCGCTCAGCTTGTGCCGAAGCGACTTGGCCAGATCGCTCATCTGCTCGAAGTCGCCGCTGCCGCGCTGATGGATCCAGCGATACAACTGCACCGCACGGTAGCGCTTTTCACCCAGGCCGGCGCAATAGTTGCTCAGGCCCTCGAGGTCAAAGTCCAGCAGGTTTACCAGCGTGGCCATGTGCGAGGCAAGAAGGTTCTACGAGTGCGGTGCAGGGTACGGCAAAGGCAGCATCCAGCCCGGCACCCATGCCAGGCTGTCGCTTCAGCGAGCGTAGACGTTCATGCCCGGAAAGAAAAAGGCAATCTCCGCAGCGGCCGTCTCTGCAGCGTCAGAGCCGTGTACGGCATTGGCGTCAATGCTGTCGGCAAAGTCGGCGCGGATCGTGCCCTTGTCGGCCTTTTTGGGGTCGGTAGCGCCCATCAGCTCACGGTTCTTGGCAATCGCACCCGGGCCTTGCAACACCTGGATCATCACCGGGCCGGAAATCATGAACGACACCAGATCGTTGAAAAACGGCCGCGCCTTGTGCACAGCATAAAAAGCCTCGGCTTCGCCACGCGACAAGTGCGCCATCCTGGCAGCCACCACTTTGAGGTCAGCGCCCTCAAAGCGGGCATAGATCTGGCCGATGACGTTTTTGGCGACTGCGTCGGGCTTGATGATGGAAAGCGTGCGCTGGCCGTGCTGAACGTGCTGGTCGTCAGACATGTTGAAAAGTGCTCCTGAATCAATGACTTGGCAAAGCCTTCGATTGTAGCCTCAGCGCCCCTTGGCACCCCGGGGGCCGCGCCGCTTCTTGTTGTTTCCTGCGCCGCCCGGGGGGCCGCCACGTTGGCCACCGCCCTGCCCTCGCGGGCCACCCTGGTTGATCCCCATGCCCGAGCTGCCAGACCCTGTGCGCCGGCCGCCCCTGCCAGCTCGGCCGCCTGCGCCCTTGCGGCGCAACGCGTCGGCGCCGATGTAACCCACAGAGGTCTGCATCGGATCCGGAATGTGGTCTGGATCAGCCACTTCGTCAGCATCCTGGCCTTTGCCGCCTTGCGCAAAGCGCTTGTCGTAGGTCTGCAACAAGGGGTTGGGGATCGGGCTGTCATCCGACAACTCGTTGCGCAAGCGGCGCTCGTCCTGCATCGCACGCTTGTCGAAGGTCTGCAACAGAGGATTGGGGATCGGGCCGTCATCGCCGTACTCGCGCTGGCCTTTGCGCGCCTGTTGCATGGCGCGCTTGTCGAAAGTCTGTTGCAAAGGGTTGGGGATGGCGCCGCCCTCGCCAGGCTCGCCTCCTGCTGCACCACGCGGGGGTCGCGGGATCCTGGGTGACCGCTCGGCACGCGCCGCGCGCTCGCTGCGCTCGGCCCGCTCAGCTCTGGGCGGCCTGGCGCCCCGTTCCTGCGGCATGGCGGGCCGGGCAACGGCAACCGCGGCGTCGCTGGTCTGCACTGCCTGCGGCGGCAGGTCTTCGGTGTCGCGGCCACCACGCCTGCCGCGCCGCTTGCGCCCTTTTTTGGCGGCGTTGCGGCCCATGCCTTCGGCAGCCTGCGCCGGCTCGCCGACAGCGGCTCGTCCAGCATCAGCGCCACTGCCTGCACCGCGCGGCGCACCGGCAAGGCGCCGCAACTGGCGCAGATCCTCATCTTGCAGATCGACCCAGACACCCCGCTTGAGCCCCCGCGGCAGCACAACCGAGCCATATCGGATGCGGATCAAGCGGCTCACCGCGTGGCCCACGGCCTCAAAGAGGCGTCGCACTTCGCGGTTGCGGCCTTCGGTGATCACCACCCGGTACCAGTGATTGACGCCTTCGCCGCCACCGTCTTCGATGCTCTTGAAGGATGCGCGCTGGCCGTCGATCTCGACGCCATCCAGCAACTGGGCCTGCGACTCTTGGCTGAGCAATCCCAGCGAGCGCACTGCGTACTCGCGCTCGACGCCGAAGCGCGGGTGCATCAACTGATTGGCCAGTTCACCCGAGTTGGTGAACAAGAGCAAGCCCTCGGTATTGATATCCAGTCGCCCGACCGATTGCCATTTGCCCTGCTGCAAGCGCGGCAAACGGCGAAACACCGTAGGCCGCTGTTGCGGGTCATCATGGGTGACTACCTCGCCGGCTGGCTTGTGGTACGCCAACACGCGGGCCGGGGGTGGGGCCACGCGGTAGCGCACTGGTTTGCCGTCGAGCTGGATGCGGTCGCCGTGCGAAATACGCTGCCCGGTGTGCGCCACCGCACCGTTGACCGTGACACGGCCGTCGGCAATCATCTGCTCCAGATCACGCCGCGAACCCACACCCGACTGGGCCAGTACTTTTTGCAGCTTTGGGGCGTCTGGCTCCGGCGCCAGAACACGTTTGCCGGGGCCGGCTGCCGCGCCTTGCCCCGCGCGTTGATCATCGGGTCTCGGCTCGACGTCTTCGGCGGTGGCGACGCCATCGGTGTCGGCAGCTGGCGCATCCAGATGCTCGACATCCGAGCCAGCGGGCGACTCCGTCGCACGCTGAGCGCCTGGCTCGTCCTGTCCCACTTCCGGGGTGTTGGCGTCGTCTGGCTGGATGTCATATTCACCCGACAGCACCATCGCGAAGACCTCACCTGAAGCAGGTGCCAAGGCGGCAGTTTGCGGCGCCGGCTGCACACGTGTCGGATCCGGCATGCCTTGCGCATCCCTTGCCTTGTCGCCACCGCGACGGCCGCGCCGCCGATTGCGGCCGCGACGGCCTGACTTGCCCTCACCGGCCTGGGTTTCATCCGCGTTGGCTGAGCGGCTCGACTCCGAGCCCGTGTCGGCGTCTGCGTCCGCTGGCGCAGCTGCGTCATGCGCCCGACGTGGCGTTGCGACTCTGCTGTCGTTGGCGTCACTTCCAGCGTAGGAGGATGCAGACGACTCTGGGGATGACGCAGGTAACGCCGCTGATGACACCGCTGATGACACCGCTGGCGATGACCTTGCAGCTTCTGGCGCAAGGGCCTCGGAGGACGCCGCCGCACGGCGCGGCCGACGCTTGGGTGCAGCGGCGCCATCGAGCACTGTGTGGGAAGCTTCGGGCGGCGCTGCCTCAACTCTGTCGACACCCGGCGCGCCTGGCGCGCCTGGCGCGCCTGGCGTGTCGAACCCGACAGTGGCCTGAATCGGCGCACCCTCGTCAGCAGCGGCGGCGGGCTTGGCTCGGCCGCGAGCTTTGGGTGCGCTGGTGCCGGTGGGCTTGGCAAACAATTCTGTCGCGCTGGGCGCCCTGACCGACAGCACTGCCGCGCCCACCTTCTTGCCTTCGGCAGCCTTGCCCATCGACAAGGCCGAAGTACGCTCCGACGCCGCAGCCGCTTGACCTTCGATCGGCGCCGGGGCGACGCCAGTCTTGCGTGGTGCCCGCGTCTTTTTTTCCTTGGCCGGCGCCTGCTCAGCGCCCTCGGCTGATACTGCCCGCTGCTCGGCGGCTGGGGGGTTTGCGCTGTTGTCGTTTGGGTTCATGCAGAGGCGTCCATGGCAGGAGGGGGTGCGGATGCAAGAGCATCTTCAAAGGTTGGCAGGGCAGAACCTGGGCTGGGCGAAACAGGCGCATCGGCCTCATCCGCATCGGTCTCATCGCCGAGCGGCAGACTGCCTTGCCCCTGATCGGGTTCCAGTGGCAGGGCATCCAGCGCAGCCATCGTTCGCACCGCCCGCTCGGCATCAGCCTGCGTATCGATCGAAGGCAATTGATCCAGGCTGGCCAGGCCCAGATCGTCCAAAAAATGCTTGGTGGTGGCGTACAGCGCAGGCCGCCCGGGCGCTTCGCGGTAGCCGATGGCATCGATCCATCCCCGGTCTTCGAGCTGTTTGACGATCTGGCTGCTGACCGTCACGCCCCGGATATCCTCAATGTCGCCGCGCGTCACGGGTTGGCGGTAAGCCACGATGGCCAGCGTTTCCATCGCTGCACGTGAATACTTGGGCGGCTTCTCTGGATGCAGTCGATCCAGAAAAGCCCGCATCTCGGGCCGACTCTGGAAACGCCAACCGCTCGCCACACAAACCAGCTCCACGCCTCGGTCGCGCCAGTCTTCAACCAGTTCGTCAAGCAGGCGTCGCAACGTGTCGGGGCCCAGCTCGGCGTCAAACAGCGCACGCATGTCCTGCAAGGGCAGTGGTGCTTGTGCGCAGATCAGCGCAGTCTCGAGGACTTTTTTGGCCTCAGCAGTATTCATCAAATGTTGGGGGTCGTGGGCGACGCACTTTGGCGTGCTGACACTTCATCCGGCCGAGACCGGGAGGTTGCAAGGCGCCCGGCTTCCAGCCAAGGGGTCGCGGTAAGAAGATGCTTTGCCAAGGACGTCGCCGGAATCAACCGGGCGGCCTGTGCTGCGGCCTGTGCTGGCAGTTTCCTGGAGCTGGCGCGACACACGAGCGTGTCTGCTGGCCGGCTATTGGCGCATTGTAGCCTGCCCTTCAAGCCAACTCTGCAAAGCTGGCGCCGGCCTGATCAGGCCCTTGGCGCTTTGCTTGCATTTGCGCTGGCGCCCGTCACCACGGCCCATGCGCCAGCAAAGTCCGCCGGAGGCAGGCATTCAAAGCGCAGCGGCTGCTCATTGACCGGGTGATTCAAGCACAGCAGCGTGGCATGCAGAGCCTGGCGCTCAAGCTTCAATGCGGGCTTGCCGCCGTACAGACCGTCGGCCAGCAGGGGCAACTGACTGGCACTGAGGTGGACCCGGATCTGATGTGTGCGGCCGCTGTGCAAAGTACACACCAAGGCGCTGTGCCGCGCATCGTGGCCCACGCACTGCACATCCGTGCGCGCTGCTTTGCCGCCTGCAGCAACCGGCACCACAGCCATGCGCACACGGACCCGCGGATCGCGGCCGATCGGCAACTCGACGCTGAACTCGGGATGCTGCGGTACGCCATGCGCCAACGCCAGGTAGCGCCGATGGACTTGGCGTGCGGCGATGGCGCGCACCAGCGCGGTGACAGCAGCCAGCGTCTTGCCCACCATCATCACCCCGGAGGTGTCCTTGTCCAGTCGATGGACGATGCCCGCGCGCGGCAAGGCGGCAGCACCGGCATGGTGGGCGAGGAGTCCGTTGAGCAAGGTGCCTGACCAATTGCCCGGTGCGGGATGTACCACCAGGCCGGCAGGCTTGTTGATGACCATCAGGTGCTCGTCTTCGAACAGGACCTCCAGCGCGATGGGCTGGGCCACATAGGCCAGGCTCTCTTCGGTGGGCGCCAGCTCCAGCCGCACCCGTTGCCCGACCTTGAGCCTGCGCGATGCCACCCGAGCCTGCAAGCCGTCCACCTGCACGCGACCCTGCCCCAGCAAGTGTTGCAAATGGCTGCGCGAGAACTCCGGCGCCATGGCCACCAACACCTTGTCCAGACGAAGACCATGCTGCTCGGGCGCCACAAGCACCTGACGCTGCTCGATGACGTATGTGTCTTCGGCAGGCGGATCGTGCTCGTCCGTGCTGGCGGCGAAGTCCCGGGCCGTAGACGGGATCTGAACTGTGCGCGCTGGCTCAGCAGGCTCGGACTCTGACTCGGGCTTAGGCTCGGGCTCGGGCTTCGGGTGCAGCGGCGGCGCTTGCAGGCGGGTCATTCTGGCAGCGTACCTATAATTCAACTTCTTATGAAGCCGGGCCGGTACTGCCCCACCTCGACATGAATTTTATGACCCGGTTGCGCAGTCATCAACCGCTGCCCAAGGCACTGTACTGGCTGCTGTGCCTGGCAGCGTTTGCAGTATTGATGCAACTGCAGGCTTGCGCTTCAAAACCGGTGGATGTCAGCGCCACTGCAACAGCCGAACGATTGTACAAAGACGCCCGCGACGAAATGGAGGCGGGCAGCTTCGAACGTGCCATCAAGTTGCTGGAGCGGGTCGAGGGATTGGCCGCTGGCTCGTTGCTGGCGCAGCAGGCCCTGCTGGACATGGCGTACCTCAACTGGCGCAGGGGCGAGCGTGCCCTGGCCCTGACCAGCGTCGAACGTTTCCTCCGGCTCAACCCCTCCAGCCCGGCGTTGGACTACGCGATGTATCTGCGCGGCGTGATCAATTTCAATGACAGCCTGGGTTTTCTGGGCTCGTTGGCGGGGCAGGACCTGTCAGAGCGTGACCAGCGTGCGTCCAGGGATTCTTTTCAGGCATTCAGACAATTGCTGGACCAGTTTCCGCAGTCGCGTTACGCCCAGGACGCGCGCTTGCGGATGAACTACATCGTCACCTCACTGGCAGCCTACGAGGTGCATGTGGCGCGCTACTACTTCCGTCGCGGCGCCTATGTGGCAGCCGCCAACCGGGCGCAGCAGGCGGTGGCCGAATTCCAGCAAGCGCCAGCGCTTGAAGAAGCCCTGCACATCATGGCGCAGAGTTACGACAAGCTGCAACTGGTGGAGTTGCGTGATGCTGCACTGCGCGTGCTGCGCGCCAACTACCCCAACAGCGGCTTTCTGGATGGCGGCCTTGCTTCGGCGCGCAAGCCCTGGTGGAAGCTCTGGTAGGAGAGGATCGCTGCGCGCGGCTAAACCAACGGCGATCGCTACCCTAACCCCAGGGCAGCGCCTTTGTTTGGCTCAGCGGTGCGTGGCAGCCAGGTGCTGCAGCCAACTGATGGCCTGGGCTTCGTCCAGCAGCCGCCCCATCGGCGGCAATGCCGCCAGCAGCCGGCGGCCATAGCGCATCTGCCGCATGCGCGGGTCGCACACCACCAGCAAGCCGCGGTCTGATTCGGTGCGGATCAAGCGCCCTGCACCTTGCTTGAGCGACACCGCAGCCTCGGCCACGAAGTAGTCCTCAAAGGGGTTGCGGCCTTGCTCGCGCAACTGACGCACGCGCGCCTCGACCAGCGGATCATTGGGCGGCGGAAAGGGCAGCTTGTCGATCAGCACGCATTGCAACGCGTCGCCAGGCATGTCGATGCCTTCCCAGAAGCTCTGCGAGCCCACCAGCACCTTGCCGCGGCCGTCACCAAAGCGCTGCAACAGCGTCCGGCGAGGTTCTGTGCCTTGCACGAGCACAGTCAAGTCACGCGCCTCGGGTTGCGCCTGGATCGCCTGCGCCACCAGCTGCAGAACACGCAGCGTCGTGGTCAGCACAAAACAGCGCCCGCCCAAGGCAGCAGCGCAGCGCGCGGCCAGCGCACCTACCGCTGCTGGATGGCCCGGCACATTGGGCAAAGGCAGCTCGGAGGGCACCCACAGGCGGGCGTTGCTTTCGTAATCGAAGGGGCTGCCGACCCGCAGCTTGCGTGCGTCTTCCAGCCCCGTGGACGCCGTGAACCACGACAGCGCTTCATCATCACCCAGTGTGGCCGAGGTGAAGATCCAGGCCTTGCTGCCCATCGATCGTTGCTCGCTGAGCATCTCGCGGATGTCCAATGGTGATTCCACCAACCGTACCTGCTGCGGGCTCAAATCGACCCAGCGCACCTGGCCTGGCTCGGCCTCTTGCTCAAAAGCTGCAGCCAACTGGGCCACGGACAGCGCGCGCTGCTCCAGCTTGGGAAAGTCCGGCGCAGTCTCGGCCACAGCGGCCAGCGCCTTGGCTGCGGCTTGCGCCGCCTCTTGCAGCGCCGGCAATGCCTGCAGCAGACCTGCCTGGCAATCGTCCCACCGTAGTTTGACGGTGCCCCGGATCTCGCGCGCTCCGCGTTCGGACCCATCACTTTGCAGCCGCAGCTCGCGTGCAGCATGTTCCAGCGCAGCTTGCAGGTCGGCCCAGGGCTGCAAGCCCCTGGCGTGCTGCAGACCAGCGGCCAACAGGTCGCGGCCCAGTTCGATGACAGCCCCGCTGGACAGCGTGGTGCCCAGAAACTGCACACCGGCTTCGACCAACTGGTGCGCTTCGTCAAACACCGCTGCATCCACCGTGGGCAGCAGCTCGGCCACGCCGGTGTCGCGCAGCGCCAGATCGGCAAAAAACAGGTGATGGTTGACGACCACCAGGTCGGCGGCCATGGCGTCGCGCCGCGCGAGCATCACGTGGCAGGAACGGTACTCCGGGCACTCGGTGCCCAGACAGTTGTCGCGGGTGGAGCTGACCAACGGGATCACCGCAGAGCGATCGTCCAGCCCATCCACCTCGGCCAGGTCACCGGTGCGTGTGCTTCGCGCCCACATCGAGACCCGGTTCAAGGCACGCGCAGCAGAGCGATCGGGCAGTTGCGCACTTTGCTCGGCCTGCTGCAAGCGCAGCCGGCAAAGGTAGCTGCTGCGACCTTTGAGCAGAGCCAGCCTCACCGGCACCCCCAAAGCGTCGCGCAGCCGCGGCAGATCACGCAGGAAGAGTTGGTCCTGCAGACTCTTGGTGGCCGTGCTGACCAGCGCTTTGCGGCCCGCCAGCAGCAGTGGCACGAGGTACGCGAAAGTCTTGCCCACGCCCGTGCCGGCCTCAGCCACCAGAGCCTGGCGCTGCTCCACTGCGTGCGCGACCGCCAGCGCCAGCGCGTCCTGCTGTGGCCGGGGCAGGAAACCCGGCTCGTGGCGCGCCAGCGGCCCGTCCAGGGCAAAGCTGCGCTGCACCTCGCGCATGAATTCAGTCAACTCGGGAGCTTGGGGCTCTTCGGGCTGCTCAGCCAGCGTGGGCGTTGCCCTCACGCCGGCTCGGGTGGGTCGAGCTGGAGTTCCAGCCTGCCGATGCGGTCACGCAACAGCAAGCGGCGCTTCTTCAGCCGCCGCATCAGCAGCTCGCCGCCTTGCTGCGGCAACACCATGGCGTCGATCTGCCCAACCAATGCGGCGTGTTCTATGCGCATCTCAATCAGCAATCGTTGTGGCGAATGCAGGTTCTCGTCCATTGCTGCACGGTTGAAGGTGGGGAGCCAAGTTTATATTCCTTGTCATGTCTCAAGTTGCCAGCACCTTCAGGTTCAGCGGCGCCACCGGTTTGCACCGTGGCGACAGGGCCTATCAGCAAGACCAGGTCGAGTTTGTTCAGCACCCGCAAGTCAAGGGCTCGGTGCTGGGCATGGTGGCCGACGGCATGGGCGGCAAGAGCGGAGGCCGCAAAGCTGCGGACCAGGTGTTGCTGACCGGCCGCCAGATCTTCGAACGCTACGTGGCTGGCCAGGATTCGGCTGCAGAGATGCTGCGTCAACTGGTGCTGGAGTCGCACCTGATGATCAAGCTGACGGCGATCACCTCTGAGGAAGAGCCGCACAGCACCGTGGCAGCATTTTGCGTGGGCCCGGACATGTCGTGTGACGTGGTGCATGCGGGGGACTCCAGGGTCTACCACTTTCGGGGCGCAGATCTCGTGCGCCGCACGGTCGACCACTCTTTTGTGCAGCGCTTGATTGAAGAAGGCAAACTGACCGAAGAGGCAGCCAACACCCACCCGCAATCCAACCTGCTGACCGGCTGCCTGGGCACCCACGCCGACCCGCCAGTGACGCTGTGGCACATCGATGCCTTGAACTTTGGGGATACGGTGCTGGCTTGCAGCGATGGGCTGTGGCACTACTTCACACCCAAAGAGATCGGCGCCATCGTGCACGCGCTGCCGCCGCGCGAAGCCAGCGAGATGCTGATCAGCAAAGCCAGACAGCGCGCGCGGGGCGGCGGCGACAATCTGTCGTTGGCGCTGGGCCGCGTCGATTCGCTGCGCTGAGGTTTCCCGGCGGCGCCGTTCAGGTCAGTGACGTATCGACCAGCCGGCGCGCCTTGGACAGGTATTGCGCCGATTGCATCTCACGCAGTCTAGAGACAGTGCGCGGAAATTCATGGGCCAGCGGGCCTTCGGTGTACAGCGCTTCGGGCTGCACCTCTGCCGACAAAATCAGTTTGACGTGGCGGTCGTACAGCACATCCACCAGCCAGGTGAAGCGGCGCGCTTCACTGGCCAGGCGGATCGGCATGTGCGGCACGTTTGAGACCAGCACGGTGTGAAAGCGTGAAGCCAGCTCCAGATAATCGTTTTGCGAGCGGGGACCGCCGCACAAGGTCCTGAAGTCGAACCATACGACACCCCCTGCGCGCCGCACGGCACGCACGCTGCGGGTCTCGATCTGCAACACCGCTTCCTCGTCCTGCGCTTCACGCAAGCGGTCGAAGGCCGACTCCATCGCCGCTTCGGCCGCTTCGCCCAGCGGACAGTGGTAGATGTCGATTTCGGCCAGGGTTTGCTGCCGGTAATCCACACCAGCATCCACATTGACCATCTGCAGGTGTTTCTTGAGCAGTTCTATGGCTGGCAGGATGCGGTCACGGTGAAGACCGTTGGGGTACAGCGCGTCGGGGTGAAAATTGCTGGTGGTGACGATGCTGACGCGGTTGTCGAACAGCGACTCGAGCAGGCGATACAGGATCATCGCGTCAGTGACGTCTGCGACGTGGAACTCGTCAAAGCAGATCAGCCTGAAACGTCTGGACATGCGCCGCCCCAGCTCCTTCAGCGGGTTGGCGATGCCGGGCATCTCGTGCAGCTCGCGGTGCACCTCGCGCATGAACTCGTGAAAATGCAGCCGCGTCTTGCGCGTGATCGGCACGCTTTGATAGAAGCAGTCCATCAGAAAACTCTTGCCGCGGCCCACACCGCCATGCATGTACACACCGCGTGGGATCGGGGGCCTGACCAGCAGTTTGGTCAGCGAGTTGCGGCGCATCGACTTGTAGCGCACCCATTCGTTCTCGCAGCGCTCCAGCGCCGCTACAGCCCCCAGCTGCGCCGCGTCGCTGGTATAGCCACGCTGCAGCAGCGTGGCCTCATATCGTTGCCTTACCGCCAAGGCAGTGTCAGAAGTTCAGCGCCCGCTTGTCCACCGCCAGCGCAGCTTCCTTGGTCGCTTCGCTCAGGCTCGGGTGCGCGTGGCAGATGCGCGCCAGGTCTTCGCTGCTGGCCTTGAACTCCATCGCCATCACAGCCTCGGCGATCAACTCGCTGGCCATCGGGCCGACGATGTGCACGCCCAGGATCTCGTCGGTCTTGGCATCAGCCAGCACCTTGACCATGCCGGTGGTGTCGCCCAATGCACGCGCCCGGCCATTGGCCAGAAACGGAAATGTGCCGGCTTTGTAGGCCACTGACCGGGCCTTGAGTTGCTGCTCGTTCTCGCCGACCCAGGCGATCTCAGGGCTGGTGTAGATGACCCAGGGCACGGTGTTGAAGTTGACATGCGGGTGCTGCCCCGCAATGCGCTCGGCCACGGCCACGCCCTCTTCTTCGGCCTTGTGGGCCAGCATGGGCCCGCGCACTACATCGCCTACCGCCCAGATGCCAGGCACAGAGGTGCGGCAGTCTTCATCGACCACGATCGCACCACGCTCGTCCAGCTTCAGGCCCACCTTCCCGGCATTCAGGCCAGTGGTATTGGGCACGCGGCCGATGCTGACGATCAGCTTGTCGACTTCCAGTGTTTGGGCTTCGCCCTTGGCGTTTACATAGGCCACCGAGACACCCTTTTTGCTGGTGCTGACCTTGCCGACCTTGACACCCAGTTCGATCTTCAGGCCCTGTTTGACAAAGGCCTTGTGGGCTTCTTTGGCGATCTGTTCGTCCACCGCACCCAAGAAGGTGGGCAAGCCTTCGAGCACCGTGACTTCAGCACCCAGGCGACGCCACACCGAACCCATCTCCAGACCGATCACGCCAGCGCCAATCAGGCACAACTTCCTGGGCACAGCGTCCAGACGCAATGCGCCGTCGTTGCTGAGCACCAGCTTCTCGTCGAAGGGCGCTTCAGGCAAAGCGCGGGCGCTGGAGCCGGTGGCGATGATGATCTGCGGCGCAACCAGGCTGTCTTCGTTGACCGCAATCTCGAAGCCACCCTCCACCGCCTTGGCAAAGGCGCCGCGGCCATGAAAAAAACTGACCTTGTTCTTCTTCAGCAAGTAGAGGATGCCGTCGTTGTTCTGCTTGACCACCGTGTCCTTGCGGCCCAGCATCTTCTTGACATCCATGTGCAGCTCTTTCAAGCCAATGCCGTGGTCAGCAAAACGGTGCCCGGCGTGCTCGAAGTGCTCGCTGCTTTGCAGCAGGGCCTTGCTGGGGATGCAGCCGACGTTGGTGCAGGTGCCACCAGGCGCAGGGCCACCTTCGGCGTTTTTCCACTCGTCGATGCAGGCCACCTTGAAGCCCAGTTGCGCGGCGCGGATCGCGGCGATGTAACCGCCCGGGCCGCCGCCAACGACGATGATGTCGAAAGTGCTGCTCATCGATGCCCCCTCAGATGTCGAACAACAGGCGGGCCGGGTCTTCCAGCGCTTCTTTCATCGTCACCAGCCCCAACACGGCCTCACGGCCGTCGATGATGCGGTGGTCGTAGCTCAACGCCAGGTAGTTGATCGGCCGCACCACGACCACGCCGTCTTCGACCACGGCGCGGTCTTTGGTGGCATGCACGCCAAGAATCGCCGACTGTGGTGGGTTGATGATCGGGGTGGACAACATGCTGCCGAAGGTGCCGCCGTTGCTGATCGAGAAGGTACCGCCGGTCAGGTCTTCGATGCTCAGCTTGCCGTCTTTGGCCTTCTGGCCGTACTCGCTGATCTTCTTTTCGATGTCGGCAAAACTCATCTGATCGACGTTGCGCAGCACCGGCACCACCAAGCCACGCGGCGAGCCCACCGCAATGCCGATGTCGAAGTAGCCGTGATAAACGATGTCATTGCCGTCCACCGAGGCATTGATGATCGGGTACTTCTTCAGCGCCGCTACCGCTGCCTTGACAAAGAAGCTCATGAATCCCAGCCGAGTCCCGTGCTCTTTCTCGAACCTCTCCTGGAACTTCTTGCGCATCTCCATCAACGGCGCCATGTTGACCTCGTTGAAGGTGGTCAGAATGGCATTGCTGGATTGCGACTGCAGCAAGCGCTCGGCGATGCGTGCGCGCAGGCGTGACATCGGAACACGTTGCTCCGGACGCTCGATGAGCATTGCCGGCACTGGCGCCGCCACGACCGGCAGCAACTTGGGGCCAGAAGCCTGCAAAGTGCCAGGAGCGACAGCAGCAGGGGGTGCGGGTGCGG
>Ga0105046_10001606_pt1 | contig 34950 bp, 32 predicted proteins | sample MAT03_FD_78385 | JGI IMG/M metagenome (GOLD analysis project Ga0105046, IMG submission 78385) | Freshwater microbial communities from Lake Fryxell liftoff mats and glacier meltwater in Antarctica - MAT-03 (megahit assembly) | ecosystem: Environmental > Aquatic > Freshwater > Ice > Liftoff... | reverse complement strand
TCAGCCAACTATCTTTTGAGGCGAATAGCCGCGCTATTTAACGAAAAAGATGGGACGGATGACGGCAAAAGAATGGCATCAAATTGGGAAGTTATTTTGACACCGTTCCTTAGCCCCATTTTCGCAATTGGGTGAGTATCGCCTGGAAATCCTTGGGAAGTTCGGATATGAACTCCATACGTTCTCCGGTAACCGGATGGTCGAGCCGTAAACGGGCGGCGTGTAGGGAAGTGCGCTCCATCAGCGGGCGTTCTTCCTCGCTGAATTTGCCGGTTTTATACGATTTCCCTTTTATTTCCGACAACAAAAAACGACTTCGGCGTCCATACAAGGCATCGACAGCCAATGGGTAACCGATGCTTTGAAAATGAACCCTGATCTGGTGCGTACGGCCCGTCTTGATCAATGCTTCGGCCAAGGTGTACCGTTTAAACCGTTCCAGCACCCGATAAAAGGTAAGCGAGGGTTTGCCCTGGTTTGAAATGATCATTTTGCCTGGTATAACCGGGTGTTCGCCTATCGGTTTGTCGATCTCGCCTTCTTCGTGGTGCAATTCGCCGTCTACCAGCGCATAGTAAAATTTATCGGTTGTGTGGTGTTCGAATTGCATCGATAAATGCCGGTGCGCGCTTTCATTGCGGGCAAAACACAACACGCCACTGGTCTCCCGGTCCAGGCGATGCACCGTAAAAACGACGCCATAGCGATTTTGCAGCGCTCCGAGCAGGCTATCCTTATTTCCGGCCCGATCGGGGATGGTCAGCAGGCCGGCGGGTTTGCTCAGCACCACAATGTGTTCGTCTTCGTAAAGGATGTCTAGTTTCAATGGTGTTGTTTAGAAAGTTTAGAGGGTTTAGAGGGTTTAGCGGCAATAAACCCTCTAAACCTGCTTTTGAGACAACCTTAGTTCGGCAAACCGCTTGATGCGTTTGGCATAGTATCCCCAGACAATGCTACCCGGAAAAATGCCGGCGCGGTTCATGGAGGGTTTAATACGATGATTTTCAATGATTTGCAGCACCTCCCTGCGCTTTCGTATGGTTTTGCCGAAATGTTTATAAAATGAAAAATGGGCCTGAACCAAAGCCCATATTGCCCGGAACTGGCCCTTAAGTGCGAAGCGAAGTCCGGCCAGGCCGTCGAGCAGAAAACGCGCAGGAAGCAACCAGAACAGCTTGCCCGCTGATTCATTTTTGAGCAAGGTATAGAGGCTGTTGCGGAAATTGAGGAAAACTTTTCTCGGGCTTTCATATTCCAGGGTGCCGCCGCCCAAATGATACACAACCGATTGCGGAATACACCAGATGGCATATCCGGCCCGCTTGAGCCGCCAGCACAGGTCGATTTCTTCGTTGTGGGCAAAATAGTCGCCATCGAAGCCTGCGAAGCGATGGTATAATTCTGACCGGATAAAGAATGCGGCTCCTGCAGCCCAGAAGCATTCCTGCGCGGTGTCGTATTGCCCACGGTCCTCTTCCTGTAGGCTGAAAATACGCCCCCTGCAAAACGGATATCCCAGCGCATCGATCCATCCTCCGGCAGCGCCGGCGTATTCGAAGCGTTTTTTATTGCGCAAGGCCATAATTTTTGGCTGGGCAATCGCGATGGACGAATCCCGGCGCATTGCATCCAAAACCGGGTCCAGCCAGTTCGGGGTCACTTCTACGTCGGAATTTAGAATAACATAGAACTCCGCCTCCACTTGACGGAGAGCCTGATTATAACCTTCGGCAAAACCGTAATTTTGGTGTAAATCAATAACTTGTATCTGCGGATAATGTTCCTCTACAAAAGCAATGGAATCGTCTGGAGAACCGTTGTCGGCTACGATAATCTGCGCGCCCGGGCTGTTGGCCACCACCGAAGGCAAAAATTCCTGAAGGTGTTGCCGGGTTTTATAGTTGAGGATAACGATCGCTACGGTGTCCTTAACTTCCCAAAAAGCCAGTTTTGCTTCAATCACTTGTTTGTCCAGTTTAATTTGCGCTTGCAGCGCTTCCAGTCCGTCGAATTTTTGATCGCCCCGAACAAATTCCATCACGGCAACTTGCAGTTGCTGCCCATACAGGTCGCCTTCAAAATCGAGTAAATTGACCTCAATGACTTGCGCGCCATCCGGCGTAACGGTCGGCCGGTCGCCAATGTACAACATCGCGTTATACCAGCGTTCGCCGGGTTTCCGGGCGCGGGCGGCATAAATACCGGCCGGTAAAATCAGTTTGTAGGGATCGACAATTTCTACGTTGGCAGTGGGAAAACCGATGGCTCGGCCGATTTGGATGCCCTGCACTACCCTACCTTCAAAGGTATAAGGGTGTCCAAGCAGGCGCCCGGCTTTTATTAAGTCGGACGCATCCAATGCCTTTCGAATCTTGGATGAACTAACCGCTATTTCATCCACTTCCTTTGCCGGTATTTCCACCACCTTGAATTGCCCTGGAGCCTCGTGCCGGCGCAGAAATTCGATGCCGCCTTCCCGGCCCTTTCCGAAGCGATGGTCGTAGCCGATCACGATGTAAGCGGGATGAAATTTTTGAACCAGAAAGTCGTATATGTATTCAGCGGCCGATTGCCCGGCAAATTCCCGCGTAAACGGCACAATAACCAGGTTGTCGATGCCACAGTCGCGCAGCAAACTTTTTTTTTCGGCCGTCGTGGTGATCAATTTAAACGATTGGTCCGGTTGCAGCACGGTCCGGGGATGCGGATCGAAGGTAATGACCACGCTTTCACCCTTGCAATCTGCCGCCAGGGCGATCACTTTTTCCAGAATACGCCTGTGGCCGGCATGCACGCCATCGAAGGACCCGATGGTTATGACCGCGTTTTTAAAAGTAGGTAATTGCTGTAAGTCGGTAAAAACCCGCATAGAGGGGCAAAGATATTAAAAGTCAGCGCACGACAATCTTCTGAGTACGGGCGCCGTCCCGATGGCTGAGCCTGATCATATAAACCCCCGGGCTCAGTTCCGGAATCCATACCGTCTTTGCGCTTTGGGGTAAAACCGTCACCGCCTGATTCGTGATCAGTGCGCCTTTTGCATCGTACAACTCAAATGAAATATTGGAGTAAACACAATCGCCGGCCTGGAGGTACAAGAGATCGCGGTGATCTTCGAGCATGTAGGCCTGAAGTTCGCAGGGTTGCGGACTTTTTGTGTCGACCAGGTTTTGGAAAGAAGTCGTGGCCCAATCTCCATGCTGAATTTCAGCCAGTTGCGCGGCAGCGGCTATGGTCGCTTTTACCACATTGGACATAAAGCGGAAGTTCAGTTTATTTTCGAATGTATCACAAGCAGTATGGTAACACTGGTTGCGGAAATTGGCTCCATCGGTAAGCATCAGCGCTTTGTTACCGCTATCCCAAAACGGCGTATGGTCGCTTCGGCGAAGGTCCGGTGCAAACTCCCCGTTGCCACTTACTTCCAGCGTAATAACCTTCAAATCAGGCACATATAAAAGCGCCGAGCTCTTCAACAAATTAGAAACAGGCAGGGAATTGGTATTGCACACATTGGTGAGAAAATCGCCCCGGTATTGGTTGCTCACGACTTCATTGTAGGCTGCGGGAAACAGAAAATCAAAACCCGCCGGTAAGGTCTGGGTATTGGGTTGATCCGAATAGTAGCCGATCATTTCGAAGTTAAACACGCCTTCGATCTGCTCGCCTGCCGGAATTCCGTTCGTGACGTACTGGATACTGCCGATCAAGCCGGATTCTTCAAGATCGAAGCCGATAAAACGCAGCGTCTTTTTGGCCGGGTAACGACTCAACAGGCGCGCTATTTCCATTACCCCAACGGTACCGCTACCGTTATCATCCGCACCTGGGGCGTTGTTCACCGTATCGTAGTGCGCATCGACGACGACGACTTTTTCCGCCTCGTTGGTGCCGGGGAGCGTACCCAAAATATTGCGGCCGGTATAGCCGCCCGTATATACAAACGTATGTTCGTTTGTATACAGTCCGGAACCTGCAAACAATTGGGTCAGGGAATCTCGAACGGCCTGCAAATGGACAGGGCCGGTGCTGCGGTGGCGTACGCCCTCCACGAAATCCAGATCGGCCCGCAGGCGGTTGCTGTCTACTTCGTTGACAAGTGCCTGGAAATCAAAATCTTGCTGATCAACTGCCACCAGCCGGACTGTGTAGGCACTCATATTAGCGGCTAAGGCGCTTATATCGCAGGTGATACTGCGTGCCGGGCCGGGTGTTACCGGAAACCCCACATCGCCATCTGGACTCAACAGGGGTGTCAAACTATAGGTTTTACCGCCGTTGTCCGAAAAGAATATACTTATTTCCAGCGGGTCGTTTTCTGCATCGCTTACGTCATATTCTACGGTAAGCAGGTTTGTATTCCAATTGGCGCTCGCCGATACGTTTCCAAGAACGGGAGGGTGATTTTGAGAAAACAAGCCGCTGTATAACAGCATCATGGCAGGCATCAAAAGCATAAATCGAAGCATAAACAGTTATTTTTTTGGCCTGCAAGGTAGGTGAGTTCTCCCAAATACAAAAGGGTACGCGCTTAGCTTACCCTTTTGAAACAAACAAAACCAACTAAAAAACCTGCTTTTAAGAAAAAATCTGCTTTGGAATGCTGCTCAAACCAGGCAGAAAGGGTGTTTTTTTACAACAACGTTTAGAAAACGACAGCCGCAAGCAAAACGCGGCCTGTATGCAAAAAAAACTTTACTACGCATTTTTTCCGATGCAGTTCAAGTCTTCAAACGCCTCTTTCAAGCGTTGAACAAAGGTTTTTTCTCCCTCCCGGAGCCAAACACGCGGGTCGTAGTACTTTTTGTTGGGTTTGTCTGCGCCGTCCGGATTGCCGATCTGGCCTTGCAGGTATCCTTTTTTTGCTTCGTAGTAGCCGCGCACGCCATCCCAAAAAGCCCATTGCATGTCGGTATCGATGTTCATTTTTACAGCGCCGTAGGAAATGGCTTCCCTAATTTCTTCGCGGGACGAACCCGAACCGCCGTGAAATACGAAATTGACCGGAGTTTTTCCGCTCAGTCCGAATTTTTCACTGATAAAATCCTGTGAATTTTTCAGGATTACCGGCTGAAGTTTGACGTTGCCGGGTTTGTATACGCCGTGAACGTTGCCAAAAGCAGCCGCTACAGTGAATCGGGGACTGACTTTGAGCAGTTCTTCATAAGAATACGCAACTTCGTGGGGCTGCGTGTACAGGCGCGAGGAATCGACATCGCTGTTGTCCACGCCGTCTTCTTCGCCGCCGGTCACCCCCAGTTCAATTTCAAGTGTCATACCCATTTTGGCCATACGAGCCAAATATTTGGCCGAGATCTCGATATTTTCGTGCAGCGGTTCCTCCGACAGATCGAGCATGTGGCTGGAATAGAGCGGATAACCGTTTTTTTCATAAAATTTTTCGCCTTCAGTCAGCAGACCCTCTACCCAATCGATGATGGAAAGCGCACAGTGATCGGTGTGCAAAATAACCGGCACCCCATAGGCTTCTGCCACGGCATGAACGTGCATGGCTCCCGAAACTCCGCCCAAAATGGCGGAACGCTGCCCTTCGTTGGAGAGGCCTTTCCCGGCGAAAAACGAGGCTCCGCCATGGGAAAACTGGATGATGACCGGGCTGTTGACAGCCGCAGCCGTTTCCAGTACGGCATTAACGGAATTGGTGCCGATAACATTGACGGCAGGCAGTGCAAAGTCATGTTCGTTGGCGTAGTTTAGCAACTCGGTGACTTCGTCGCCATGCAATACGCCGGGGCGGAAACGCTTCATAGATAATGATGAATGATGAATGATAAAGGATGAACGGGCAGGTAGGAAGGGGACACAATTAAAGAAATCAGGAGAAATTAAGAGGCGCTCAAAGGTAGGACGATTTTTATATTGCCTTCTACAATTTATGGACGAGCAGTTTCCCTTTTGCCTGGCCATAGCGCAGTAACGCTTTTTGATAATCGGCCGCTTTTGTTTTTGCCGCTTCAACAGAGGATTGCACCGCTCCGATCCATACCACATAACCTGCTTTGCCTGGCTCCACACAAGCATTGGCAGTATAAGCGGCCGGGAGACCTTTTTGCTGCAAGACTGCCACCCGATCCTGTGCGAATGCCCGTGTGGAAAAGACATTATCCTGCACAATCCAGCCCCTTTTATCCCGTAGCAGATCGCAACGATCTGCGGACGCCGAAGGAACTGGCTTTGGCGGCGGATTGTTTCTGACTGCGGTCCGGTCCGGCGCAGGTTTGTCTTCGTTTCCGGAGAGATTAATCGTGGGAACAGCTTCGTCGTCGCCTGATAAATTGATCGTTGGGACCTCTTCCTCCTCCCTGGCAGTTGGATATTGTTTCGGAACGCCAGGCGAAATACCATTGTTTGGAATCAGTTGATCGTTCGGTTTATAACCGGGCTGATCCTCCGGGTTTTTGCCGATCTGCCACTGGTGGCGAGATTCCACATCGGCCATGTTTTCTTTTTTATACTGCAATACGGTAAGGGAAAAATACACGCTAAGGCCAAGCGCTGTCAAAAAGATAATTTTTTGTACGCGTTGGCCTTTCATAAAACGGGTATAGGCCGTGGAGGTTTGAGCGTAGGGTTTACGTACCAGCATCCACCCGTATTTTTTGAGCGGATCAAGCAGCAAATATTGGGCAGGGCGCAAAATCTTATTCCATAAAACGGTGATAGAATCTGGCGTTTGCGGGCGGTTCTTTGCCGCAGTACTCAGGCCCTGGTACCACTGAGCGCGTGTAACCCAATGTACCATGCGGCGGTTCTTGCCAAAAACACCCTGCCTGGAAGGAGCGTTCAACACCCTTACGCTACCATCAAAAAGCACGGTTGCCAGCCCGAAACCATTGTAAATACACTGGTTTTTCAGCTCGATCAGGTACGGATCGGTAGGGCCGGGAAAAACATCTTCCGCGATGGCGATCCATTGTTCATCCGCTTCATATTGTTTGAACTGCTCAACGGCGTAGATGTATCTGTATTTTCGCCATTTCGCCATCGTATAATACCATCCGAAAAAACCGATCATGGCTACACCGATCCAAAAACCGAGATTGCCAGCGGCACGCAGACTGATCAGCCACGGCAAATTGACCACATAAAAAAAGATGTACAAAAAGGCGGCGCATACTGCGGCGAAAGAGGCGCAATCCCATAAAAAATAAGTCCTGTTCAGTTCATATTTCACTTCGGCCGCCTTGTCACGCGAGGTCGCTTCATACGTGCAAGTGAAAGGCGTGCCGTCGTTTTTTTTGAATCTGATCATACCGTCCGCCACAACCCCGCCCTCCCCGACGTTGTCGAGGCTTGTTTGGATGGTATTGGTCTGCGGTTCGTAGCGTTTGCGGTAGAAATCCCTCAAAAATGACACGAACCTGCGTTTGACCTCTTCTTCCGTCAGGGAACTAGCCGGCGCCAGACTTTCCATGTTATGCTTTCTTGGTTTTATTATTCATTTGACCGTCTACTTTTCGTTCGTCGTTCATGCGCTGTTTGATGGTCTGGATATAATTACGGGCTTTTTTATTCCCAAAACTAGTCCAGGACTTGTTGGCCCACTCCAGGGCAAGGTCGAGTTCGCCTTTTATTTCTGCGGTTACGGCCATATTATAAGCGGCGCGACCGGCCGCTTTCCGATCTACACCCGGCCGATCGGCAATTTTTTTCCAGGTCTCCGCAGCGCTGTCCCAATTGTCGCTTTTCGCGTAACGGGCCGCCTGTTTCATTTCGGCTTTGAAGCCCTTTGCTTTGGCATAATAATTACGGCGAACCTGCACAAATACCGGCGCAATACGCATGCCATAGCGCCGGCCGCCGTTAAATGCGACCATACGCGACACGGAGACTGGGGAAGGCAGGTTGCTCAGGGCCGCCCGCTCGGTACCTCCGGAACCGTCGCGCACCAAAAAGTCGTCCGTGGTGAATTCATCTATAATGATCTTTGTTTGGGGGTCGTACATGCGCCAGCCCATCCGCACAGCGGTGCGTTGTTCGGCATTGTAGCGTACGTCGATGCGTTGTTTGCCGTCTTTACCTTTAGTTCTGGTTTCAACGCGGCGCGCGGAGGCCCCGTTGTCCGAATCGAAGGATTCGATGGTCACCACCGCATCGGCGCCGTAAGTGCGGCAAATACGGTCGATTTCCGGCCAGTCGAGCGGGGCAGGCAGGTTAACGCCGGCTTTACTACCGGTCATTTCAATCCCTGTATTTTTTACCGTAAAACGGGGCGTACGGGTCAGCGCATCGGTAAGCCCCCGGACGGCTTCTTCCCGGCTGCGGCGATCTTGTCCGATGGCCTCACCGGTCACCAAACCTTCCAGCACATTCAGCCAGCCATTGGAAGGTTTGCTGCGGTCCACGACGGCAACAGTGGAAATATGTTCCGGCAACGTCATTTGGGCGGGTTGCAGCACCGTCAGGCTGGCGGACCGCATGCAACTGGTGAGGAGCAGAGCTACAAGCAAACAAAAAGCAAAAAAACGGATCGTTTTCATATCAATCTATGTGAAAGGGTTAAAGGAACAACGAATGGTACACCCGCCTTCGCTGAAGCTATGGCGGGTAAACTGGAGCAAAACCTGTTTTATCGAATTTCAAAATGTAGACAAATTTATTTTCAAGGTAGTCATAATCGTTCCGGCGACTGTCGGCTACGGCCTGATCCTTGACGGGTTGTATCCAAAAATCGCCACGAAGGCCGGCAAAGTGGGCCTGTTTAATTCTTTCAGGGAAGGACAAACCATACTTTTTCAACATATCTCCCGCAAATTTCGTCACTTCATAACCGTTGAACCCATCGTCGTCGGGCAGGGCGCCTGTGGCTTCATAAAAAGTTTGTTGAAAAGCGTTTATTTGAGGTGATTGATAGTCGATGTAGGAGGCCGAGGAAATATGAACATTGAGCAAACTCAAGTATTCAGGCTCTATACTTTCGTAGTTTTTCCACTGTGGCATACCGTATACTTCCACCTTGTTATTTCCTTTAGCCGCCTTTAATTTACGGAAAAACGCCATCACAAAGTCCTGGTTGGACCAACTTGGCAGGATAAAAACGGCGGTTTTGCCTGGCCGGAAACAAGCTTTAAGGTCTGTTTTATCAAAATTCGTCGTTTCGTCGGGTACGATTAACTCGCCAAACGCGGGACAGCCCCGGGCGGCTGCGTACTCCTGGAAGTAGGGCAAGCGCTCGGCTTCTTTTTGTTTACAGATCAGGGTGACGATATTTTGTGCGCTTTGGCTGCAAACGTACCCGGCAATTGCCTCGCAGTGGGCGCGTAAAGAGGGGTTGATTTGAATAAAATCCGGATTTTGGTGGGTCAGACCACTGTTCGGGCTTTCCGGAGAAATTACAATTTTCCGGTTTTGCCTGGCCCAGCCAGCCATGATCTCTACGTGGCTGGTTCGGATGGGACCGATGAACACGTCGGACTTTGCAAAGCGCCGGTCGGCCATAACTTTTTGAAAATCGGCATCGCTGACATGTGTATCATACACATCCACGACCAAATTGACTCCGCCTTCGCGGGAGATTTCGTCGAGTGCGATTTTTGCACCGCTGTAAAACTGTAGCGCCAGGCGGCTTTTGTCCGGCACATTCGTTTGATCGAACTGTTCCGTGAGAAAAGGCAGCAACATAGCTATGTGGTAGGTCTCGCCAGAGCCTCCGGTATTGGGCCGCGGTTTCTCGCCGGGCCGGCTTGGGTCGTTCGTGATTGGGGGCTTCGGATTGGCCGGATTGGTCCAGCGCACGGTATCCATCGGTTCGGTTTTACCGGGTCGTTGGCTGGTCGGGGGGCGGGAAGGGGTGGTACTTCGCCGAGGTGGGTTGCAAGCCGTCCAAAGTGCGATGGCTGCTAAAACGGGAAGCAAATAGAACAACTTTGTTTTCATGGATACAGTCTAAGTCGTGTTTGTCTGGCATTGCGCCCCTATCCGCCCGCCTTTTTGGTATTTTTATAACCCAGATCGACCAGCAGTTTTAATATTTTATCCCGGTGATTTCCCTGCACGATGATCACGCCATCTTTGGCATTACCGCCGGAAGCGCATTTGTTTTTCAGCATTTTTGCCATGGCTTCCAAGCTTTCATCAGAACCGGAGAATCCTTTTATTACTGTGGCTTCTTTGCCTCCCTTGACCCGTTCGAGCCAGATACGCAGCGTCTGTTTGTCTGCTGGCAGATCACCCGGAGTCTCTTTTTCGGGTTCCAAACGAAAATCCGGATTCGTAGAAAAAACGAAACCTCCAAAATCCGATTTTTTATTTTTAGACATGGCAAACTTTACGATTTAAAATTTCACCACAAAGTTCATAAAGTCACACAAAGATTCCCTCGGGAATGACAACGTTGTGTAGCTTTGTGAACTTTGTGGTGAATATACTTTTGAGACACCCTCGTTTACTCCTTTTCCACCTTCGGCACCAGGATCTTTAAGGTTTTCGGTTTTAATTCAAAATCCAGGTCGCCATGGATGATCATACCTTCTCCGTCGAGGTGGACGTAATTCTCGCCTTCACTTTTGATTTTAACCCGGCTGGACGTAAAATGTTCGACAAAATCCGCCTCGTAAATCTTACCCATCAGTGTGGCCGGTAAAGCCGCGAAGTATTGCCATTTGGGCGCATCTTTCAGCAGCACGACCTCGAACATCCCGTCGTCAAGCAAGGCATCGGGGGCGATTTTGAAATTGTAGCCGTACATGGGGCCATTGGCCACGGAAATGGCAAAGCATTTACGGGTAATGGTTCGATCGTCTAACTCGATTGTGCAATCCCGGGGCGTGTAGTCCAGCCCAGCCTCCACGGATTTAATAAAATAGCCAATAAAACCGCGCCAGGAACTGCCTTTCATCCGCACGGACACCAAGCCGTCGAACCCGAGTCCGGCCAGGTTGATAAACGGCAGGCCGTTTAACAGTCCGCAGTCGATGGTTTCCACGGTAGCCGAATTCAGTTTGCGCACGGCTGCATCGATGTCGCGGCCATAGCCGAGGTGCATTGCCAGCCCGTTTCCGGAACCGGCCGGAATAATACCCAGCACAGTATCTGTACCCATGAGCGCCGATCCGATCTCGTTGATAGACCCGTCGCCGCCCACGGCAACTACGATTTCGTATTGTTCTTCGATAGCCTTTGCAACCAATTCGGCAGCATGGCCAGCCCTTTCCGTGTGCCAGATACCGTAGGTAAATTTCCGGTGATCGAGGTATTTATCGACGCTTTCCCGGATATGGCGCTGCACATTGGTTCCTGCCTTTGGATTGACAATAAAAACCATACGCTTAGGGCGAAACATATCGGCTAGCAAAGCATTTTTTATTACCGGATGCGCTTCATTCATGAATGCAATTTATCTTTTCTAGCTTCCACGTAGGTACGCAACTTATCCAGTACCGCCTGCATATCGGCGGGCAATTCGGATTCGAAACGAACGTGTTCGCCGGTGCGGGGGTGCTTAAAACCCAGTACTTTAGCATGCAGCGCCTGCCGGGGCAAAAGCGCCAGACAGGATTCTGCAAATTGTTTGTATTTGGAATAAAGGGTACCTTTCAGAATTTGATTGCCGCCGTAGCGCGGATCGCCGAAAAGGGTGTGGCCGATATATTTCATGTGTACCCGTATCTGGTGTGTGCGGCCGGTTTCCAGCTGGCATTCGATAAGGGTGCAGTAATAGAACCGCTCCAATACGCGCCAGTGCGTCACCGAATGTTTTCCTTCTTCCCCTTCTGGAAAAACCATAAACAAACGGCGATCATTGTGGTTTCGGCCGATATTGCCGCGAACCGTACCCGAATCGCCCTCCATATCGCCCCAAACCAGGGCATAATACCGCCGTTCCATGGTATGGTGAAAAAACTGATTGGCCAAAAAGGTCATGGCATAATCGTTCTTCGCAATCACCATGAGGCCGGTGGTATCTTTATCGATGCGGTGAACGATGCCTGCCCGGTTGGGTTCATTGCCCGGTTTGATCGGCAAATTGGCGATTTGTTCCTGCAAATGCCAGACGACCGCATTTACTACGGTTCCATTGGGAATACCCACGCCTGGATGCACGGCCATGTTGTAGGGCTTGTTGATAATCAGCACGTCGTCATCCTCGTATACGATATCCAGGGGAATATTCTGGGGCTGAATATCGTGTACTTCTTCCAAAGATCGGGGCAACACGATGGTAATGGTGTTACCCGGTTTCACTTTGTAGTTAGGCTTGACTTCCTGGTCATCCACTTTTACCGTACCGGCCCGGATCGCATTCTGCACGTTACTGCGGGATCGGTGGCTCAGGCGATCCGCCAGAAATTTATCTAAACGGATCAGGCCCTGTTTGGGATCTGCCACTATTCTATGCTGCTCAAACAACTCCCCTTCATCACTTTCGATCTGGGAAGGTAAAGGGTCCGGGGCCGCTTCATTCTGTTGCTCCGGTAAAGAATCTTTTATATATCGCTGCTCCTGGCTCATCTTGATACGGTTTGATTGGAAGAAAAACAACGCAAAAGTAGGTCAAAAAACCGTATTTTGCGGAAACGAATCCAGTACGACTAAAATGAAAGCCGCGTATGGCATGCTTATTATAACTCTTTTGAATAAAATCTCTGCCATTCCTGTTATTTCGCCTTCGAAATACGATTTCTTCACTACATTCATGATGACATGCAAAAAAGAACATTTCTAAAAACCGGTCTCTTCCTCGGCATTGCCGCCGCATCTTCCTCGTTCTTTGCCGCTTGTAAAAGCGCCGGTAAAGCCGCCACCGGGAACGCCGTCACCCCTACCCTGCCCCCCCCTAAATTACGACGCACCACCCCCTTCACCTTGCAACCCCTTCCCTACGACAAAGCAGCGCTGGAGCCGCATATCGACAAAATGACGATGGAAATTCACCACGACAAACACCATCAGGCGTATGTGAATAACCTCAATGATGCAGTGAAGGATACGGTGTACGCCGAATACGAACTGGACGACATCGTGGCCCGAGTGAATACGACGGATGCCGACAAAAAAATCCGCAACAACGCCGGCGGCCACTGGAACCACACGTTTTTCTGGCAAACCATGATGCCAGGCGGCGGCGGGGCGCCCTCCGGCAATTTAGCCACGGCTATCAACACGACGTTCGGTTCGTACGATAAATTTAAGGAAGAATATACCAATGCCGCCAAGAGCGTTTTTGGCTCCGGCTGGGCCTGGTTGTGCGTTGGGAAGGACAAGAGTTTGTTCATTGCGACCACGCCCAACCAGGATAATCCGCTGATGCTTCTGGTTGCCAAACAAGTCGGAACCCCCATTCTCGCCCTCGACGTTTGGGAACATGCTTACTATCTGAAGTATCAAAACAAACGCCCGGACTACATCGCCGCTTTCTACAACCTCATCAATTGGAAAGAGGTAAGTAACCGGTATGATAAGGCGATGTTTGGGTAGATTGAGGAATTGACCATACTACTGGACATTCTCGCGGACATTGCGGGTGTCTATTGGTAGCGTGGCCTTTAGGCCGCCGGTAAGAGGCCATTTATGGCCGTTTATATCGATAAATACGGCCATAAATGGCCTCTTACCGGCGGCCTAAAGACCACGCTACCGAACCAATGAGTGCTGGAAAGCAAAATCGTGCAGTAGTATGGGAATTGATTCACAAATGGCCTTAATGTCATTTCCTTACCTCCAATTATCCAAAATGACGCTCAATTCCTCAAATCCTCAATTATTCAATTCCTCAATTTCCCTACAAATACGGCGCTTCGTAACCCAGTACGATTTGCCAAACAACCGTAATCGTCCCCAGCATAATAAACATCCAGAAACGTACGAAGGTTTTTACTTTCCTGCGATCGAAACGAAACCCGAGTTGTTCGAGCAGGTGCGCATAAAAGGTGTCCTCTCCGCTGTCGTCGAGGCCGTGTACTTTGTTCATAACGCAGCCGCCTAATACTGGGAATTGTAGCAAAACGAGGCTGTAGGCAAGCAGCACCCATTTCCAGTCGAACAGGAATGGGGCAATCCAGGTGGCCAACAACATGGCTAAGTGTACCCAAAAATTCAGGTTGTACTTGGTAGGAATTGCATTCATGTGTGAAGTATTAATGTTTATCCGGCGATACGCCGTTTCATGAGCCAATCGGTTTGGGGATCGTTTCCCAACCAAAAAATTTCAGTGCCGCAGATGGTAAATCCATTTTTTTTGTAAAAATCGACGCTCCGAGGCGATTTTTGCCAGACACTCAGCCAAAGGCATTCCGCTCCCGTCTCCCGGGCGCATTGTTCGGCCCAACCCAGCATTTCTGCACCCAAACCCCGGCCTTGAAAGGCTTGAAGTACATAAATACGTTCGATCTGCACGCCACGAACGCCTTCCAGTTCGTCAATCTGCCGGTCGAAATTGATTTTCAGGTACGCCGCAGGCTCCTCGTTGATGCAGGCAAAATAAAATACCGAATCGGGGCATTCAATTTCAGCGCTTATGATTTCCGGAGCGAATGCCTGCCGGCAATAATCCTCGAATGCCACCGGCTCGTTGTTGGCCTGCCAGGCATCCCGGAACGTTTGTTCGGCCATGGCACAGATCCTGGATAGATCGCTGAGTAGGACGCGTCGATAGGTAAGCATACGCTTTAAAAGTAAAAAAAAAGTCCAAACAACTGGTTATCAATTGTTTGAACTTGTTGTAGTCCCGAGTGGAATCGAACCACTATCAAAAGTTCCGGAAACTTCCATTCTATCCGTTGAACTACGGGACCGATTAATTTGCCTGCAGGTTTTCCTTCCGGCGGCGCAAAGGTACGTATTGAAGTGATTTTTCAAAACGATTTTTGAATATTCAAAAGTTCCGCGTCTATCCACTCCTTTGTTAACGACATCAACACGTCTGCCCTGGAATCCAGAATGGCCGATCCGTAGTGAACAAATACGTCCAGACTCGGTTCTCCAAAGCGCCGGAAAAAATGGGGTAAAAACCCGTCGTCCCCGATCCAGTAATCCTCCGGATTGCGGTATTCGATGGCTACCGGGACTACCGGGAAACCATTTTCGGCCGCCAGTTTAAAACCGCCGCTGCGAAATGCGAGGGTGCTTGCTTGTGCGTGTGTCGTGCCTTCGGGAAACAACAGCACCGCGAACCCTTCCGCTAATTTATCCGCTATGCCTTGCAGGGTGTTGCGCCGGCTTTCGGCGCTTTCCCGCTTCAGAAACAACACACCGCTCACTTTGACGCCATACCCCACAATCGGCCAGCCGGCCACCTCGGCCTTGGCTACGGGGTAAACGCGGCTGTCATGGGTAATGACTACCGGATCGAGGTAAGAACGATGGTTGGCCATCAGAACACAGGGAAAATCAGGCGGCGTTCCCTGCACGTGCATTCGAACGCCGAGGTGCGGGAGCAGCATCCGAACCCAGTTTTGGCGAAACTGTAGGGAATACTGTATGTCTATGCCATACGCCAGGCTGCGGATAACCAAATGGACTATCAGGTAAATCGTATAGCATATAAATAAAAGAAGACGGAAAAAAGCCCGAATTTTTCTCATTGCGCTTCCTATTCAAGGCCATTCAGACACTGGTTGATCCATTCGCGCGCCATCTCATTCAGGATGGCCGCATCTTCATGTTGAATTGCCGGGCCGTAAACAACCTGAATGTTTATGTATTTTTCCTTGAAACGCCGCGTCGCATGTTGCAAAAAGGTATCTTTCCCAACCCAAAAATCACGTTTATCGGCAAAAACCAAGGCAGCCGGCACTACCTTAAACCCATGCTTCGCGGCTACTACGAAACCGCCTTTCTTGAAGGGCAGGGTTCCTGTTAAATCAGAGGTAGTTCCTTCCGGAAATAAGATAACCGGGAAACCTTTATGGATGGTCCCGGCAATTTTATCCAGGATACTTGCCCTGTGTTTAACGTCTTCGCGGCGCAGGTACAGGATACCGGCCATTTGTGCGCCTTTTCCGATCACCGGCCAGCCGGCCAGCTCCGCTTTTGCCACCGGCCAGGCGTCCACGTCGCAGAGCATGATAATCGGATCGAGGTAAGAACGGTGATTGGCGACCATGAGACAGGGGTAAGCCGGCGGATCGCCTTTGGTTGTAATACGTACGCCAACACCTTGTAAGACACGCCGTGCCCAATAGCGGCGTACTCGCATAGAACGATGTAGATCAACCCCTTGTATCGTGTTTCGAAGCCATATTTCGGCTACGATACGGGTAGTAAAAATCACAAAAAAAAGGAGACGCCAGAGACTGCGGATTGTTTTCACGAAGGGCAAAAGTACGGTAAAACGCACTAAAATTATTGGGCAGAAACGCCCGGAAGCGCTTCTTTGATTTCCTGCATGGTAATATCCAAGTGTGATGCGTCAAAAATACATTCGCCGTCAACAATCAGAAGAATTTGCGGCGATTCATGGTGAACCTGAAAGGTATCGGCGATGTAAGCCGAAACATCGCGATATCGCAACAAGTCGAGAAAATAAGCGGGCAAATGGGTTTCCTCAAAACACCAATCATCCTCCAGGCGGTATCGGGCAATCGCACTGATGTTACAGCTTTCACTATGCTTAAAAATCAGACAGGGCGTTTGCCGTGAGTGTTGTTTAATTTGCTCTATCTCTTGAATTGAGCTTACCGGAATCCATTTGATTTGCATTGTCCTACAGATCGCTACCCGGGCAACCGTAGCCGCGGTGACAGGATTCAAGCATAAACAGGGCAATCACAAAAGCGAAAGCGAGAACTTTTTGCCAATTTTTCATTGTTGCAGAAATTTGATCTTTTTGAAATGACGATTGTCTTAATTTGAAACGGAAAACGGAAAACGGTTTAGCTTATTGTTTGCAAATGGCGTGCCAGCTGATAACTTCGTGGCAAAATTACCACTTTTGGGGGAGACGAACCAAATTTTTATTCGAATAATCACCCAAAACACCCCAATAAACAAAATTTAATTTTTTACGCCTTGCAATTTTCCACTAGCAAAATTTTTCGACCTTCTTTGCGGTTCATTAAAAACCGACTTAACGGCTTGTATTTCTTGTTCACGCTTCGACTTATCTACTGTCTTATCCGGCGTTCATTTATGAACATGCCCGGCACAAAACCCGGAGAGAATTTAATGATGAATGATGAATGATGAATGATGAATGATGAATGATGAATGATGAATGATGAATATATTGATTTTCAATAACTTATGATCAAAATATTCATCATTCATCATTCATCATTCATCATTCATCATTCATCATTAAATAAACCAGTCCTTCTCCCGCACCTATTTGGGTTAGTTGCAAAAAGCCTTTAAAATTAGCCGATGCCGCAGATTCCTCCCGGTGGGTTTGGAACAGAAGCGCCCAGTTCGCATCTTCAGGCAATGGGATTTGTACCTTTTCCGCCTGGTGGGCGGTGTCCAGATTGGCCACAAAGACATAGGTCGGGCTTTCTGCCTGGGTCCAGGCAATTACCTTGCCCTGGCCTGTGGGGTCGGGAGGCAGCAACCAGCGGACACGGGCATCCCGGATCTGAGGCGAAATTTTTTCCGACAATACTTTTTGCCGCGCCAGTCGTTCGTACAGGGTTTTATTTTGCCCCCAGCGGTACGGCCCGCAGGTTCCTTTCGGACCATCTGACAGGTGAAAAACATATAACTTGGAATAGAATTCATTCGAGGCCGGTTCCGGATGCGGGTCGCGGCACTCGAAGCCCATACCCATATAGGAAGGCATGTCCGTGAGAAACAGGGCGATAAAATAGCGAATTTCGTTGCCTTCCATATAATAGGAATCAAAACGGGGGTCGTCTTTATCGGCGGTCATCAATGTAAAATTTGGGGCGAATCGGCGCGTTTCGAGGTATTGGCGGTATTGCGCAAATAACTGCACAAATCGCTGCGTACCGACCGGCTCTGATTGCAAGTCGCCAAGGGTGGAGTCGGCCAAAGATGCTTCCAGGTGATCACATTCGTCGCCATAAGCCATTTCACCCGGGGGTGCCAGAAAGCTTTCCGCAAAATATGCGAAATAGGGTTTTTCCGGCAAAACGGTCTGTTTTACGGCGCCAAGCAGGTCATAATATTCATCGGGCTCTGGTGGAACCCCGTTTGAACGCATCTGGACGTGCGACATGTCTCCCCGCATAAAGTCGAATCCAAACTCAGCCTGTATCCGCTGGTAATGGGCGCAAACATACGACCAGGCCGCATGGTTCGGCCTGCTGAAATCGATCTCCCAGTTTACATTGTCGTCTTTTGCCTCGTACAGTTTGTAACGGGCCAGGGGGCCGAATACCCTGGAGAATTTCCCCGGTTTCGTAATGCGGTAGTCCAGCCATTCGCGTCCTTCATCATCTATTACTTTGGCCTTGGGGTCGGGATCAACTTCGATACCCCGGTATGGCGGTCCCATGGTGGCCGGTACGGTTTCTAAGCCTTGATCGTAAAGGAGTTGTATCAATATTTTCCGACGTTTCAGTCGTCCTGCATAGTCATGCGGCATTCCAAAAAGCATCTGCAAACGCAATTCTTCCGGATAATCATCAAAAAAAGCCGTTTCATTCTCCGGAATTGCCTTTTCGGTAACTAAACTGTTGCTTTTATGCAGAAATGCCAGTATTTTTGTCTGCACATCGCGAAAAAGACCAGGATCGTGCCGAACAATTAAGGTACCGCTGCGTTGTAACCATTCAAAAAGGCCGGGATTAGCGAGCACCATTTCAGCATACCGGTCTGTGTGCGGGACCACATCCATTCCGACCGCCTTACCCAAAAGATGCAGGAGATTGACAACAACCTTTAATTGTTTTTCAACCGTATCGAGATGCGGAAAAGATTCTGCCAATTCGGCGCTGAAAAACGCCGGGTTAATATCCCAGGTAGATGGGCCGTACAGACTGGCCACAACACCTGGCTCCCAAATTGGCAAAATATGGAGGGCGTTTTGGGCTCCCGGAAGACCAAGGGCATAGGGAATAATGTTCCAAAAGTGTTGGATGGTGCGGACGTTTATGCCTATCGTATTTGCGGTTTTGATCCAGTCCGTTCCCCGGTTCAATACCGGCGAGGGTACAAAAACATCCGGATCAAAAGCAGCATAAAGCCGGTCGCCGAAGTGATTGTCTAACAGCCCCAGAATTTCAGGAAGCGGTATCTGCATTATATCTTCCGGCAGATATGTCAAGAAAGGGGAAAAGTTGTGTTCAATGTGTTGCACTATTTTGGTCCATTAATTTGTTTATGATCGCCTAAAATTATTTAATCCTTTGAAATTCAGCACGATGAATGTTTGGAAAATTAAACTGTATGTCTGAATTTCGCCGCGATTTCCAAATTGTGGCGTTCAAATCTCCTAAGGTTCCTACCCTTTAAGCCCTAATCCAAATGTTGATCTCGCCATTGCTCCAAGGGAGTTGTACAGGGTATAAAGCCCGGATTTCAGACGATATGCTATGATTCGGTGGGAGCCTATCATACTCCGAAAAGTCAAACAAAATGTTATTTACCAGTCGCAGGCCAAACTTGTTGTTTTGGCTGATGTTTGAATAACAATTACCTGTAGGTACAATTTGGCTATGGCACTATTGCCTTATCCATAATCCTGAAACTGATTAAAATTCTAAGCTGTGATTTACAAAGTAAAATTAAAAAATGCCGAAGATACGGTGCTGCTCGACGATCAAGTCTATGAGTGGCTTACGAATGACGAATATCTTTCGCGCGTCGGCCTCATTCATAATTTGCGCAAACACTCAAGCGGTTGCGTCGTTTTTCAAAAAACGTGGAAGAAATCTGAAGGCGGCTATAAAACCGAAACGATTTACCTGCACAAGTTAATTGCCGAAAAATATTTGACGGATCAAAAGAAAGGCACATTACGCCTGGTTGGTGCGAAAAACGGCGACAAACTCGACTGTAGGCTGGAGAATATCGTTTACCGAAGCCGTTCTGTTGCAAGCCGACAACGAAAAACCAGTAGTAAAACCGGTTTTACCGGCGTATACAAAGAGCACAATCGTTTTCGCGCTGTTATTTCGGTTCATGGAAAATCCGTGCACATCGGCATGTTCGATAGCGCTGAAGAAGCTGCTGCCGCCTACAATAAAATTTCGAAAGAGGTTTATGGCGAAGAAGGCAAGATTAATAGGGTGAGGGGATGGTAAACGAGGTTTAGAGTTCTTTGATCAACTAATTGAGTAAACTAAATTTCCTTTATTATTCTTTTCTCCAAACCAAGGGCCGGTGTCATGTTGAGGCCTTCAGCAGCCTTTTGGCCTCTAAAAAACGGAAATGACCAGCAGATCGGTTTGAGATGTCACCTGCTCGTACCTCGCAGATGACACCTCAAACCTTGCGGTTCATGTGGAGCGCAGCGAAGTGTCTGTGCCTAAAATGATTGTGGTTGGGCATGTGCTCTACGCTTATGTGTTCTATATGACCTATGTGTTTAAAAAATGAAAGTATGTGTTAATCGCCAGACGCTGCACTAACCCATCAATGCATCCGGTCGCCCCTAACTTCAAGTTGCCGCATGATATCGGCTTCGTTTTGCAGGTACTCCTGCCAGCGCACACGTACTTTTTCTTTATCAAAATAGGTATTCGCCAGGTCCAGGAACAAGCGATAATGACCGGCTTCCGCTACCATTAGTTTGTGGTACCAGTCGCGGAGGGCCTCCTCTGCGCAATATAGTGAAAGGAGCCGGAAACGTTCGCAACTTCTGGCTTCTATAAGCGCGCAGCACAGCAAACGTTCCTGAAGCGCCTCCTCACGGGAAACACCTTTTTTCTGAAACGCGAGTAAAGCATGTACATACGCATCTTTTCGCTGGCGCCCCAGGGATAAATTTCGCTTTTTCATTTCGAGCAGCACCATTCGAAAATGTCCCCACTCCTCCGTGACTACCGGCGCGAGCGCATCTACCAGCTCGGTATAATCCGGATACGCCTGGATCAGCGTAATACATTGAGTGGCGGCTTTTTGCTCACAATAGGCATGATCGCTCAATATTTCCCCAAGGTCTATTTCGGCCAGATCCACCCAGCGTGGGTCGGTAGGCAACTTCAATCCGAGTTTCGTATTTTGCAAAGGTTCCATATTCCGGCAAAATTAGCGCGAATTGTTTCCTTTTAATCAAGTTTAAGTACAAAAATCAGACAAACGGAAGCATACCTTTGCGCGCAAAATCAATTATGGAAAAAACTTCGATGGGCGCCCTGAACCGTTTGTCGGCCGATTCTTTCAAATCGGTGGAGAAAACCCCGTTGATCCTCGTACTCGATAATATACGGTCGGCGCTCAACGTAGGATCGATTTTCCGTACGGCAGACGCATTTGCCCTCGAAAGTATCCTGCTATGCGGAATTACTGCAATGCCGCCGCACCGGGAAATATTAAAAACCGCCTTAGGAAGCTCCGAAACAGTGGAATGGACATACTTTACCGACACCCAGTACGCAATTGAACTACTCCAAAATTCGGGGTATCGTGTACTTGCCCTGGAACAAACCACGAAAAGCATCCGTTTGCAGGAATTCAGTCCCGTGCAAGGCGAAAAATACGCCCTTGTATTGGGCAACGAAGTGGATGGCGTGGGCGAACACGCCCTTTCCTTGTGCAACGGCGCTGTTGAAATCCCCCAATTTGGCACCAAACATTCGCTTAATGTGGCCGTAGCCGCCGGTATTGCCGCCTGGCATTTGAGCGAAACATACCGGCGTTTGTTGCCCAAATGATCGTCAACATCCAGCAAATGATGAAAATATCTATTTGTCAGATAGGTTACACAACGGGTATTCCGGCATAGTTTTTATACCTTGTTAGCAGCAACAAACGCTTCAAAATCTTATGGGAACTTCATTTTTGAAATTCACAGAGCGTTCCGCCTTTTTCTTTTTGAAACTGGCCTTTTTGTGCTCCTTACAGACGCAGATCATTCTCGCTCAATCCAATACCGATATCCCTTCGCTTGCTTTAATCCAGTCCACTTTTTCTCCATACGCAAACTTGAGCTCCAGCCACATTTCAGGGACGGCGGCCGGAAGTATGGAAGTTTTGTGCATTTCAATTGACGCTTCATGTCCGGAGATCGATAATGGCAGCGTACAAGCCACGCCAGTTTCGGGAACAGCGCCTTTCGTTTATATCTGGAATACCGGGGATACCACGCCGGGGCTGAGCGAAATTGGGCCCGGCACTTATTCCGTCACAGTAACCGACGCCTCCGGCTCGAGCGCCCAGGCTTCCGCTATTGTAGGCATCGCGCCGATTCCACCTTTGTATGTGGATATGTTCGACCCGATTTGCCAGGATCAGCCAGCCAATTTTATGGCAGAAGCTGGTTTTGCAAATTATCAGTGGGAATTAAACGATCCCCTGGATGTTATTTTAGAGGGCCAAGGCACGCACGCCATTACCGTAAAATGGGGTTCTTCCGGACCCAAAAATGTTCGGGTGAATTTTAACAACACCCCGGAACAATGCGTTGGAACGGTTACCTTCAATACGCAGGTGGAAAAATGCGCGGCTACTAAATCAGCCGAACAAACCAAAGTGATTATTACCCCAAATCCCTTCAGCAATTACCTGGAACTGCGCTTAGAGGATACCACCCTTACGAATATCAGCATTCAACTTACTGATATTCAAGGGACTGTATTGATCGAAGAGCAAATGAAAGGCGCCCATATCCTGCTCGAAACAGAACAACTTGAGCCGGGCCCCTACTTTTTATCCCTGCTCCGGGGCGCAGACGTACAGATGTGGCGGGTGATGAAACAATAAAACCGTTCCTGAGACATTAAGGAGTTTAGTAATATCGAAAGTTCATGTTACCTTTGCGGATATCATTTTTTTTAAATCCGTAACCGCCTGAACGTACGTATGAAAGCCCTTCTTTCTCTAATTCCGGTATGCCTTTTCTCCTGGTCTCTTCAAGCACAATGCCCCGATGTTGAATTGGGCGCGCTGCAATCGCTTCAAAAAGCGGACATTGCTATTAAGGAATCTAAAATCCAGGACCTTGGTTTTGATTTGCACAGCGAATTCGTCAGCAAAGGCGCTACCATGCGCCGGTATAACAAATGCTGGATGGGAAATGCCGGGGGCAAAGCCATGTATGAGCAAATTCTCATTTGGAATTCCACCGCCAACCACCTGACACTTTTGTTATTTAACGAGGGAAAGTTTCAGGCCTTCAAATTGCTGATCGAGGAGCGCCACAACTCGGCCTCGGCGCAAAAAAACAACGATTCCTACGTTGGAAAAATGTTCGTGTACCGCTACAGCATTCAAAAAATCGACAACACCGATTATTTTGCCGTATCGATAAATTTCAAATCCTGAGTAGGTCCCATTACATTTGCGGAAAAAAATGAAAGTTTTTAAATTCGGCGGCGCCAGCATAAAAGACGCCGCAGGGATCCGGAATGTGGCCTCTATCCTGGAAAGCTATAAGACAGAACATTTGGTCATCATCGTGTCCGCCATGGGTAAAAATACCAATGCGCTGGAGGAGGTTGTAGCCGCACACGCCAAACAGAACGGACAGGCGCAAGGATTATACGATGGCCTGAAAGAGCGGCATTTTGCCATTATGCGCGAACTGTTTGAGCAAAACGACGATATTTTCAGCCTTGTAAATGATACGTTTGTAGAAGGCGAATGGGTGCTGGAAGAGAAGCCGTCCGAAGACTACGATTACATGTACGACCAAATCGTGAGCATGGGCGAATTGGTGTCGTCCAAAATCGTAGCCGCTTATTTGAATAAAGTGGGCCTGAAAACCGCCTGGCTGGATGCCCGCGACGTGATCGCCACGGATAATACGTTCCGCGAAGGCTGGGTTAACTGGGATAAAACCAAGGCCAATACGCAGAAAATCGCAGCGCCCATGTTGGCCGCAGGCGGTTTTATACTCACGCAGGGCTTTATCGGCTCAACCTCTGAAAATTTTACCACCACACTTGGCCGCGAAGGTTCCGACTATTCCGCCGCTATTTTTTCGCATTGCCTCGATGCCGACAGCATGATCATCTGGAAGGATGTGCCCGGCGTTTTGACTGCCGACCCGCGTTTGTTTGAAAACGTGATCAAGCTCGACCGGATGTCGTACCGGGAAGCGATTGAAATGACCTATTACGGCGCCCAGGTGATCCACCCCAAGACAATTAAACCGCTGCAAAACAAGAACATACCCCTGTTTGTAAAATCCTTCCTCGACCCCGAGGCGCCCGGCACCGAGATCAGCAGCGATACCGAGGAGACATACCCGCCGATCGTAGTGGTGGAAAAAAACCAGGCCCTGATGCACATTACCACGCTTGATTATTCTTTCGTAGCCGAGCACCACATGGCCCGCTTATTCGGCAAAGCCGCCGACCTGCGGATCTTTGTCAACATGATGCAGAACACGGCGATCAGTTTTACCATTTGTGTGCCCAATATCCCTGACCGCATCGAGAAATTCATAAACGCCGTATCCGACGAGTTTAAAGTTAAATCGGAAGATGGATTGGAGCTTATAACGATCCGCCATTACAACGAGGACACGATTGCCAACCTCAAAAAAGGCAAAATCGTGTTGTTTGAAGAGCGTATCCGCAATACCCTGCAAATGGTGGTCAAAACGGTGCCGGCGATAGAACGCCGCGAAGTGGAAATCGCCGGGTCGAAGTCGTAGCGTTTTGCTTTAACAAATATCTTTTTTTATTAAACACATATGTACATAGAGCACATAGGCGTAGCGTACACATAAAAATCACAAACTGTGTTTCATTGTCTACGCTACGCCTATGTGCTGTATGTACCTATGTGTTTAGAAACTATTCTACGGACGTGCCATTTATGCATTCCTCCACACACTGCTTTAAAAACGCTCCCTCCGTTTCCGGATCATATTCCGCCACCACGTCGGCTTGCAAGTAAAAAGGTTCCCGCTCCGCCAGGAGTTTTTCGATAAAGTCCCGTAATTCAATATCCTGTAGTCCGGCCACCAGAGGTCGCGATATGTCTTGCGCTTTTAAGCGCTGTAGCAAAACCGGAACAGGTGTTTTTAAATAGATCACCTTTCCGTGTTTTTTCATCCAATCCATATTATCGAAAAAGCAAGGCGTTCCGCCACCGGTTGCAACGATTGCTGCGGGAACTTGTTTCAATTCACGCAGGCAGTCGCGCTCGATGAGCCGGAAGCCCGGCTCCCCTGCCCCGGCAAAAATCTCCGAAATACTTTTTTGCTGCCAGCTGGCGATCTGTTCGTCCAAATCAATAAAAGGCCGTTTAAATGCACTTGCCAGCAGCCGTGCCCAGTAGGATTTCCCACAACCCATGAAGCCGGTCAGAAATATGTGATTGCTCATTCGAACGATTACCTTTGCGGTGTAAATTGACACAAAAACAAGGAATTTTTATGAAAAACACCCTTTATTTCTGCTTAATGGCTTCTTTGCTCTGGGCCTCTTGCAAAAACGACGGTGAAGGCGTGCAGGAGATCCGCGGTGGCGGGCCGAATTCGAACCTGATCCGCAATCCGGCCAGCGCCGACCAGCCTCTGGATACCACCCAAATGGCACGTATCACCTATGCGCAAGCAGAATTTGATTTCGGCACCGTAAAAGAAGGCGATATCGTCAAACACAGTTTTACGTTTACCAATACCGGTAAGTCGCCACTGGTGATCCAAAATGCGCGCTCCTCCTGCGGCTGCACTGTCCCGGAATGGCCGGAAGACCCGATCCCGCCCGGCGGCACCGGTGAAATAACGGCTAAATTCAATACAAGTGCCAAAAAACTGGACCAGCGCAAAACCATTTATATCACGGCGAATACGTATCCGAACGAATCGACGGTGGTGTTGAAGGGGCATGTGACGCCGGAAGAATGAGGGTTGACCACTTATAGTCAGTTTAGAGTGGTTTAGAAAGTTTAGAGGGTTTAGAAAGTTTAGAGGGTTTAGAGGGTTTAGAGGGTTTAGAAGGGTTTAGAGGGTTTAGAGTTCTATGACGAACAAACTTCGTATATTCTTCCTAATCCCAGAAGCAGGTTGTCATGTTTCGCTGCGCTCAACATGACAACCTGCGTTTGGGATGAGAAAGAATATACGATACGGGACGAAGACCAGACGGAATCCATAGCGGAGTATGCGGCTGTCGGGGTAGTTGTAGTAGCGGTAAGAAACTTGGCAGTGAGCAATACGTTTACTAAACTTTGAAAGTTTAGTAAACGTGGCCACGTGGCCTGGCTAATTCCTTGTCCGTAAAGATAATAAAAGCAGAAAGGCCCTCATCGGCGGATACTTTTTTACGGATTTCCCGAAGGCTCGAAAACTTCTGAAACGTGGCCTCATCCAGCACCTTCTTGTAATCCACTTTTGCCACACCTTTTTGATCGCCGCCCTCTGCCGCAAAAGACCGCTCGATGTAACGCACACAAAAACACCAGTATGCCCCGTTTTCGTTGCTGACGAGATTGTTCTCCACTTCCAGCACTTTGTTCGACCTTAAAAAAGAGTTCATCTCCTGCAAAGCGCCTCCACTATCACCCACAGGCACGGTAAAAAGTTTTTAATTGCATATTTCACTGTTTTTCAAAAAAAAATTCGACCGCCCAAGGCGGTATTGTCAAAAAAAACCGCTCGTTGCCTCAAAAAAACACGCAGGGGGTCGTCCCTCCCCCTTGCTTGTTTTTTCTCGCCAACGCGCTCTTGCTCAAATGTAAAGCCGGATGATCTCCAACTGACTACGGGACGAAGACTAAGCGGAAGCCTATCTTGTGGCTGCGGTCGTCGGGGTTGAAGTGGTTGCGGATCGCCGTCCGGCAATGCACCGCGTAGTAGTTCCAACTCCCGCCGCGAATAACACGGTTCGAAGCCGTCTCCACGCCGCGATAGTTTGCCGGGAACGTAGCCGGATAACCTCCATACCAATCGCTGCACCATTCCCACACGTTGCCGCTCATATCATAAAGGCCAAGATTGTTGGCTTGTTTCGTCGCCACCGGGTGCGTGCGGTTTCCGCTGTTGCCACTGTACCAACCGACACTATCTATTTCATTGCCGCCTGCATATTCGAAGTCCTCCTGCGCCGCGCCGCCGCTTGCAGCGTATTCCCATTCCACTTCGGTGGGCAGGCGGTAGCCATTGGCGGAGCTGTCCAGGGCGATATTTTTATAGTAATCGCCATAATTGCCTTTTGATACTGCGTCCATATTGTAGGCTTCCTGCAGCCCGAAGCGACGGCTGAGCCAGTTGGCGTACAGGGCCGCATCGAACCAGGAAACGTACACCATCGGGTTGTCGCCGTTGATGCCCCAACTCAGGGAGGAGAGGTCTTTATTGGCGCGTATATCTTTCCCCTGGGAGGTATAAAATAAGGCATATTGCCACATCGTCGTCTCGGTGCGAGCAATTTTAAAAGCGCTAACCGGGGCTTTTTTATGATCGATATTGGCTTCGCCGCCAGCTACCGGCAGCATATTCGGGTAGTAGCGCAGCATCAGGGAGTCGTGCCAGGGGCCGGCATAGTTTTTCAGCCAGGACTGCAGGCCGGCTTTTTCGTTGGGCGCATCGGTTTGTTTTGCCGCCGCCAGCAAATCGGTCGCTTGTGTAGTCAGCCCGGACTCATTCCAGAAAAAAGCGACTTCTGCCAGGGCTTTTTTGAAAGAGGCTGTGGGTTGATCCAGGTCGGCTGCCGTGCGGAGTTTTGCGGCAGCCCCGGCGTAGTCCAGGCGGTAGATCAGGTTGTCGGCTTCACGCACCAGGGCATCGACGATTTCGGCGCTGGCTGCCTCGAATTTTTTGAGGTTACCCTCGGCCGCTTCGCGGGCGCTTTGGGCTTCCTTTGTTTTCTCTTCTGCAATCCCTGCACTTTCAACCGCTTTTCTGCGCTGTTCTTCCGTTGCTTCCTTCTGTTTTTGCACTGCAACCAACGCTTTTTTCGCTTTCTCTTCTTCTCTTTTTGCTTTTGCTTCATTTTCCATAGCCAAATCCAGATTTTGCTTCGCTTGCAATTCGTTTGCTTTTGCCAAATGGAGATTTTGTTCGGCCTCGGCCTTCGCTTTGTTGGCGGTCTGCTCGTTTTGGGTTGCCAATCTCAAATTTCCCTCGGATTCAAGCCTGCGCGTTTCAGCCAGGCTGCTCGCTTCTGTCGCCTGTTTTTGTTTGAAAAAAGCAAACACACTCGCCCCAATCGCCAGCACCGCCACCCCCGCCACCAGCCGCGTAAAAAACCTTTGCCGGTTCAGTTCGCGCGCCACCCGTTCCTTCTCCGCATTTTCCACCCGCCCGGCCTCCACGCGGCTTTGGTCCAGAAAATCCGCCTGCACGGGTTCGAGGGCGAGTTTGGGCAGGAAGGGCTCGATGCGGGCGAGTTGGCCTTTGTCGAAGTAGTAGGCTTTGTCTGATTTCAGGGATTCTACGTGTTCCCGGTAGCCGGTTTCGATGCGCTGGCGGATATCGCGCAGCTGGCGTTGCTCCGCGCTGCGCTGCTGGTCGATGAGGGCGGCTAAGGTGTCGTGCGCGAGTTCGAAGGCGTCGTCGGAGCGGCGCAGGATGCGGCTTTTTTCCAGTTCGAGTACCGCAGCCGATACTAAGGCGGGCGGCAATACGGCCAGCGCATGCGCTGCTTTGCCGCTCAGCGCTACCCCGCCGTCGGGCGCCGGCGTGTAGCCCACGGGCGCCTTGGTGCCCTCGGCAGATACGAACACGTCGAGCACCTGCGGCACTGCGTCGTCGGGTATGGAAGCAAAAGCCGGGTTTTGCTGCAATGCCTTGAAAATGACGTCTTTTTGCTCCTGCAGAAAGCGTCCCAACACGTCGGTGATGGGGCCTACTTTCCGGATGACCGCATCGCTGAACCGCAGGGGCGACTGGCCGGTTTTGGCTGCTTCCTGGTACAGCATGTACAGGTACACCTGCACGTAGGGCATGTGTACGCCGGTTTTTTCAGCCAGAATGTTGTCGAGGATCAGTTCCGGGGAGCGGCGCGCGTCGTCGAGACCGATATCGAACACCTTGCAGGAGCCGGTGATGACCGTGCGGAGGCTGTCGCGGTTCATGGGTTCCACGCGCAGTTTGCGGTGGTAGAGTTCGGGTACCGTTTTTTCAAACTGGTTGAGGTGTCCGAAATAGTCTTCGCGCAGGATAAATAGGATGCGGCAAGGCAGATCAGCCTCCAGCAGTTCGGCAATGGTGTCGTAAAACGTCTGTTGTTCCGCGGGGTCTCCGAGGATAAACAGTTCTTCGAACTGGTCGAAGATCAGGTACACCGGGCGCAGGTAGCGGTTGAACAGCGCGCCCACGGCCGCCGGCAGCTCGCCGTCGAAGGCCGCGCCTTCGCCCAGGGCCTTGCCGGTTTCGCGGCGCAGTGCGGCGTTGATATCGTCGCCGCGGCGCACGAAGATGGGCAGCCAGTCCACCCCGCCGAAGCGGTTGGACAAGCCGCACTGCACCAGGCTGGTTTTGCCGGTGCCCGAGGGGCCGTACACAAAGGTGAGGCGGTTTTTGGTGACGAGGTTGTAGAGTTCCTTCGTCTCGGCGTCGCGGCCGAAAAAGGCCTCGCGGTCTTCGGGTTGGTACGGGTCGAGGAATTTGAACGGACTTTTCATGGCGCGGCGGGGCTGGGTTTTTCGTCAAAAACGGCTTCGTAAAACGCGTCGAACTGGGTTTTCGCCATCTGAAACTTGGTGGTCTTTTTCTTTTTGTCGTAAAATTCCGGGTCGTCCAGGTCGATCACGTCTAGATCGGGGTCGTTCACGTATTTGTAAAACAAACGTTCCTGTGCGCGCCAGGCGAAGAAGTAGAGTTTGGACAACGAAGTATCGGGCACGGCCTCGAAGGTGTTTTCGTCGAGGATGAAGGGCGAGAGGTTGAGGAAATGGTTCGAGGTACCATCGCCCAAGCGCAGCAATACCACCGAGCGGTTGTCCATGAAGTCGGGCTGGCGGCGGGTTTCTTTTTCATAGAATCCGAGCGTGCCGTGCCATTTGACCACCATGTGCTCGAACTGGGCCTGGTTGGTATGCCGGAATTTCAGTACGTCGATATTGCGCACGGTGGCCAGCAGGTAGCGGCCCAGGAAGCCGAGTTTGCCGAAGAGGAGCGCGAGGGCCTGCTCGGCGCGGGCGCAGAGTTCGGGCATTTCGGAGGCGCTGGCGGTATCGGTCTGCCGGCGCAGTGTTTCGAGGAAAAAGCAGGCGTTTTTCGCCTCGTCGCTGTCCATAAAGTTTTCGCGGAGCCGGATGAATTCCTCCACAAACGGCGCCGCGGTGTCGCCTTCGAGGGCTTCGCGCAGCAGGCGCAGCACCGAGAAGTAATCGCAGTCGCGGCGCTCCTCGGCCCTGAGTTGGAGGAAGGCCCTGAATTCGCCCAGTACGGCGGGCGGCAGCTTCCAGGCCGTGTTTTTCCGCAGGATATTTTCCCACAGTTGGGCCATGAGGATGTACAGCAGGAAGTCCATGCATATCTGGTACGTCTGCGCCAGTTGTGCCAGGCGCAGGGGGCCGGCGCTGTCCCATCCTGCTGCAGCGCCGGGCTGCGAAGGCGCCACGAGTTTGCGCACGTGCTCGCTGATGGGCGCCGGCAGGGCTTTGAGCAGGGCGGCCACGATCTCTTCCTTACGTTCGTCGAGCAAGGCGCCGGCTTCGTGCAGTTCGCGCACCCGCAGGTTGGTTTCCGCGAACGTGTCGTAGAGGGTTTCCAGCAGCAATTCGTTGGGTTCGTACTGCAGCGCGGTGGATCGGGCAGCCTGTACGGGCAGTTTCCAGCCGGCCGCGTCGGGCTTGTCGGGGTTGGGAAAAATACCCCACAGTGGCTGGTCCGCTTGTGCTTCCGGGTCGAACCCGGCACTCCGGTTTACCTGAATTTCCTTCCGGCCCATCGCCTCGCCGATGCCCTGCTCGAAGGCTTCGCCAAGCGGCAGGCCCGTCTCTAATGCCTGGAACAGCCGCGCGGAGAATCGGGCGGCGATCTCGTCGCCCACGGGCGCGCTGGTGGCGATCACCAGCGGCACACCCGCCGCATGCAGGGCAGACACCTGCCCGCCGGTGCTGCAGCCGTTGAGTACCACCACTTTCAGGTTTTTGCACTGGCCCAAGAGGTGCGCCACGCCACCCGCCCGGGCATTACCATCCTCGGTGAGCAGCACGTCGCGCCCGGCGTGGCCGCTGAACAGGAACAGCCCGAGACGGTCGCGGAACAGCGTGAGGTAGTACGCAATATCGTCGAGTGTAGCGTGGCTGACCGACCAGGACAAAAAGTGCTGGCGCAGCACGCGCGGCGAGAGAATTTTGTTCAGCGCGGCGTATTCGCCGGCGAGTGTGGGCAGCGGGTGTTCGCGGCTATTGGCAAAAGCAAGTAAAAGTACCTCCATAGTGGCTTGGGCGATTGAATGGGCGCGGGTCAAATATAGAATTATGCGGTTGGACTGCGGGTATTATTTGAAGTGGACTTGCTCGAATATGGATCCCGACTAATTGAGGTAGAAGTCGCGTGCAGTAAATCAAGTAGTGGGGCATTACAATTCTTCGCTTTCTTCCCTAAAACGCATGTAAGGGTAGCGCGGCGTTTACGCCGCCGGTAAAAGGCCATTTATGGCCTTTTTTATGTAAATAAAGGCCGTAAACGGCCTTTTACCGGCGGCGTAAACGCCGCGCTACCGGTAGATGACGACTTGTGAGACAGACATTTTAAGGGGAGACCATGATTCGTTATGCTTTGATAATCAAGCCCGTTTCACGTCCCTGCGCAGTGCTTTAGCTGAAGCCGCGCGGGGCGAATCGAAAATGGACAGCCCAACAATTACCTGAAATAGCGTTCCTTTGGTCGGAGAAAAATCAATAATTTGGCAGCCGAAGCAGCGCGCGTTTCTGCGAATGTTCTTTAATCGCCATTCAGATTATCTTAAATAAACAAAATCATGGATAAACAGACCTTGTTCGACCTGCTCGCCAACAACCAACTGGACGAACTCTTTTATGCTTTGAAAAACCAGGATGGCCGGTACAGCGATCTGGTGCTGCTGGAAAGTCAATGGAACGACTTGCGGGCGCAACAACGCAACGGGATTATCTCGACAGAACAGGCAAACCTGGAACTATCCCGAATGCGCAAGAGTCTGCTCGAACTAATCGAGATCGCATCGGATGGACGCGCCAAAATACCGGCATCCCCGCCTTCTAATCTTCGCCGCCCCAACTATACCTGGCTTATCGGCACAGGAGCGTTGGTCGCTCTTTTTATTTTTTACCAGCTTTACACCGTATTCGCGGTCTCCTCAGACAAAACAAAAACGCCGGGAAGCGATACCGCGCCAGCCAATTCCACCCAAAAAACGGCGCCACGTTCTGCACAGGCAGCAAAATTTGATCTTTCTCAGGCTCAACCCATCACCTTCTCACCCGGCAATCTTCAATACGAGCGTGTCTACTCCATTGTCAAGGTTACTCAAGAAAGTACGGGCGGCGGGAAAAGCCTGATTACCCTTACGATAGGGCTTAATTTCAAGGGAATCATCAACGACATCCTCGGTACCGAAAAATTCCGCCTTGTAGCGGACGAATTGCCCGGTCCGCTTGCGCCAAGCAATTTTTTATCTATTTTGGTAGACTCGAAGAGCTATGAACAGGGAGACATTAAGTTCGAGTTAAGCGACGACATCCGTCGATTCAGCATTATTTTGGAAGGAAAGGAGGACAAGAAATGGGTCATCTCCCGATAAACTCGCGGGCGCCTGGTGCTTGCGATGCGCATAAAGTACCCATACCAAGCAGGCACACCATAAAAAACGGGACCGATCTCACGATCAGTCCCGCTATCCGGGAGATTAAGGGGATTCGAACCCCCGGCCTCTAGTGCCACAAACTAGCGCTCTAACCGACTGAGCTATAACCTCCGTTTGATTCCGCAAATATACGGGAGTGATTTTAAAAATTGCTTATACTTATACCAATAAATAAAATCAAAAGTTCCAAAGCACCAGTCAGGAGACTGTTTTTTCGGCCTGTTTGCCGGCTGGTTGCCAGCCTTTGAGCTTTTTGAGCAATTTACAAACCTTCAAATTCAGGGAAGGATTGGCGGTAAAAAAATGCCCGTTGATCGTCAGCCATTCTTTTTCCTTGCGCACGGCTTGCAATTTGCTGTACAACACCACCCGGGGTTTATCGAATGGCGCCCGCCAGTAGAAACCGTGGTCGGTCATGGCGAATCCTTCTTTGCAGTTGCCTTTCAGCGACAAATCCCCGATAAAATAAACTTTTTCTCGCCGGTCTGCGCTCAGGTAATGTTTACAGGCATTGGCCAGTAATTCCTGCGGCATCGTAATAAAGTTGAAATAAAACACTTCATCTTCCCGCTCGAAGTCCAGAAAATCAAAAATCATGGCGCCCAGATCCGTTTTGCCGGGCGATACTTTTTCGTATTTCAGAATTTCGGTGGGCAGGATTATACCATTCAAATCGGGGCAATACTGAATGATAAAATAGTCGAGCAGGCCTTCAAACGAGTCATCGATCAGGCGGTCTATTTCCGGCAAACCTTCTGAACCGAAGCGTTCCCATTTTACCCGTACATCTTTGGCAATTTGCTCGGCGCGAGCCGAATAGATTTCCCGAAAATGCGACTGGTAAAACCGCTCCACATAATCACTATACCGTTTTATGTCGTGTTCATCCTCTACCCGACGGCGCAGGTTTCGAAAAAACAAGGCCCTTACCTGTTCCGTCAAATCTTCCGAGGCATAATCAAAGGCATAAGCAGGCTGGTAATGTTTGCCGCCGGTCGTTTTACCTTCATAATGAAAGCCGCAATGGTGGCAAAACACGGAAGCCAGCGGGCTGTGCTCCTGGCAAACCGGACAAGACTTATTTTTTTCTTTAAACTTATCCCCGCAGCGGTGGCAAAATTTGGCGCCCGAGATAATTTCGGCTGCGCAATTTGAACAAAGATGCATAGTGGTGTGTGGTGTACGGATCGAGGTACAAATTTACTACTTTTTGTTTTATAAAATAAAATTTTTTAAACTAAAAGATTTATTTACGATTAAGGAACGGTGTCAAAATAACTTCCCAATTTGACACCGTTCCTAACGTGTATGGTGTGGGGTTGTGTCAAAAGGGTATAGTCGACGCAAAGTGGTTTTGAAGGGGTGCATTGCAAATCTTCGCTTTCATCCCTGATGAAGGTGCGTATTATTCACCAGACGCGCCGTGGATGAATAAGTGCGTTTTAAAAAACAACTTCAATTACGCCGCCGGTGAAAGGTCATTTATCGCCGTATTTATCGATATAAATGGCCATAAATGGCCTTGTACCGGCGGCGTAAACGCCGCGCTACCAGCAAATGTCGACTCAGGAGACAGCCTCTTTAAGATGGGGCGGATGCGAAAATTTGCAATGCACCCTTTTGAAGGAGCCGGAATTGCAAGATATTCACAATCAACATTCTAAACCCTTTTATCCGCCGAAGCCTTTTTAGGCGAAGGAGGGCGATAAACCATTCTAAACCACTCTAAACCGACTATATAATTTGAACCCATTATTCGCATGATTAATAGATTGCAGGATTGTTGATGTTTGCCCCCTACCCAACATACCGTGCATATATATCTGGCCGCCGCTCCCGGGTCCGTTGCAGGCTTTGTTCATGGCGCCATTCATCGATCAGTTTGTCATTGCCGGACAGCAACACATCCGGCACGGCCATTCCCTCCCACTCCGCAGGGCGGGTGTAAACGGGAGGCGCCAGTAAATCATCCTGAAAACTATCGAAGAGCGCCGAGGTTTCATCATTTAATACGCCTGGAATCAGTCGGCCTACCGCATCAACAATAACGGCCGCAGCGAGTTCGCCGCCCGACAATACATAATCGCCGATGCTGATTTCAAGGGTTACGTACTTTTCCCGGATTCGTTCGTCTACACCTTTGTAGTGCCCACACAGGATCAGCAGGTTTTGCTGCATG